>OBEQ010332001.1_pt1 | contig 54677 bp, 51 predicted proteins | sample 1670901 | NCBI WGS metagenome assembly OBEQ01 (sample SAMEA104232315, study PRJEB22302) | groundwater metagenome | biome: forest; feature: aquifer; material: groundwater | place: USA | collected 2011-08-07 | depth 5.4 m
GGCATACTTTACTTGAATTGGCAGGATTCTCACTCATAGCGTGATGAATCAACTTTCACATGCGCTAAAACCCTTTTGGTTGGCGGCGCAAAAAACAGCATTCAATCACTCCTCGGATTGTTCTTACTTCCCCAATGATGAAAACGAGCTTAACAACAGGCTAGTAGAGTGTCAAGGAAGATTTTAATCGATGTCAACGCAATTTAGAAACGTCCTGGTCACAGCGGCCAAAATTCCTATTGAAAATCCACTTGAAATAGGACAGAATTAGGCGCTCAGGACACCTATAAAATGTATCGGTTGATCACTGAGATACTTTATGACTGTTGTTTTGATTAACCCCAGCTTAGTCGTACAGCGTAACGATCCTTTTACGACGGGCATTGTCTACATGCCCATAAGTCTTGCCTATGCGGCTTCTTCCCTTAGAGCACACGGGGCGAATGTGACTGTCATCGACGCATTTGCTGAAAAACCCAATCAAGTGCGACGTGAAGGAACTTTCTCTATGTATGGTCTGACCGCTGACGAAGTGAGTCAAAGGATTCCAGGTTATTCTCTGGCTACGTTCATTTATGCCATCAACTTGACCAATCATCTGTCAACTGTGAATCTCATACGCCATGTCAAAAACGCGCATCCCCAAACACCCATCGTTATTTTGGAAAACACGCAGGCCGTAACCGGTTATTCTTTGAGGCGCGTCGCCGATGAGTTCTACGCTGCCGGTGCTGATTTCATACTCACGGGAGAAGCGGATCGCAGAATTTTATCCGTAGTGGATTGTCTGGTCGGAAGAGCACCGAAGGAAAATTTGCGGAACCTTGATGGACTAGGCACACGGGATTTCTACAACCCTCCGCTGTCACAGATTGAAGATCTGGATGCCCTGCCCTTCCCGGCATGGGATTTATTTCCTCTTAACAACTACTGGAACTTGCACCATTCTCATGGTCCCTTCGAATCAAGCCGCTACTTGCCGATCCTAACCTCGAGAGGATGTCCCTACCCCTGTAAGTTTTGCGTGGTACCCGAAACAAACGCAAGACGCTGGCGCGCGCGTTCGGCGGGAAATGTGGTGGACGAAATAGAAGCCCACGCACAGAAGTTTGGCGTTACGGAATTTCACGTTGAAGATCTCGATCCTACTATTTCCGATAAACGCACTCGAGAAATCTGCCGGGAAATTTTGAGGAGAAATTTGAAAATCACCTGGAAGCTTGCTTCCGGAACCAAGGTCGAATCCATTCATGATGAAGAAACGATAGATCTGATGGCCCAAGCAGGTTGCCGATATATTTCCATATCCCCAGAGACAGGTTCTGAACGTCTTTTGAGGCTGATGGACAAGCCCTTCGATCTCCGACACGCCGTTCGCATGGTGAAAAGAATGAATGAAACAGGCATCCGTTCTCAAGCGTGTTTTGTGCTGGGATTTCCAGGCGAAATGGATGAGGATCGCAAACTGACCTGGAATCTGGCTCATGATCTGACCAAAGTGGGCGTGGACGAAATCGCTCTTTTTATTGTGACACCCGTACCCGGCTCAGCCATCTACCATGAGTTTAACGGCTACCAAAATCTATCCCAACTCAATTTCTCCCCGACCTGGCGTTCGGATTATCAGAAACTAAGCAGCTTTCGCATCAAACTTTATCGGCATTTCCTTCTGTGGAAGCTGCGGTACCATCCTAAGAAAATATTGCGCCAACCTTTCAACTTCCTCCTGCGTCGGTTTGAAACGAAAATGGAAATGGCGCCTTACCGCGCTTTGAAGACAACTTTGCTTGGATTGCAAGCACACCATGCATGAAAACTCTGGAATGAAATCAATTGCAGTAGCTATTCCCTGCTTCAACGAAGCCGTTACCATCGGCAAGGTGGTTCGAGATTTTAAAGCCGCTCTTCCTCAGGCCATTGTTTACGTCGTTGATAATAACTCATCGGACGACAGCCCGGAATTAGCCCGCCAAGCAGGCGCCACGGTGCTGCGGGAGTATCGTCAAGGGAAGGGATATGTAATGCAGTCTATTTTGGAGCGGGTGAGAGTCGAGGTCTTAGTTGTCGTGGATGGCGATGACACTTACCCCGCTGAAAAAGTTCATCAACTTATTGCACCCATACTAAACGAGGAAGCAGATATGGTTGTTGGAACCAGGCTGGAGAACGCCACTCACGTAAACCTGAAACGCCTGAATCGATTTGGCAATATGATTTTATCGAACACTCTGAATTTTTTATTCCAAACACACTTCACAGACGTTCTTTCCGGTTACCGCGTTTTCTCCCACCGATTCTTGAATCAGATTCCCATTGTTACCGGGGGATTTGAAACCGAGGTGGAATTAACCGTCCAGGCCCTGACCCAGGGGCTGGCTATTAAAGAAGTGCCCATCTCTTATCGGAGCCGCCCTGACGGAAGCCAATCAAAACTGCGTCCCTTTCGGGATGGTTACCGCATTCTGCTCACCATTGCCGTTTTGCTGAGAGATCGTCGTCCGCTGGTGGTTTTTGGAATTTTGGGCTTGCTCTTCATCGCCTGCGGAACGGTAGCCGGTGTTTGGATGACTCTATCGGGAATCATGCTTCTGGGACTGGGTTTTGTATTAAATACCGTCAACACCCGCTTTAAAGAAATGAGCTGTCTCATGAGACGGCTAAAATAAAACAAGAAACCTCATGTCAAAATTGTTCAAGGATCAAGCACTGTCTTACAAAGATTTGTTAGAAAATGTCCCTTGCAATCTCTGCGGCAAGGATGATTACACAGTGATTTATCCAGCGCGGTACGATCAGGCAAGCTCCGATAATTTCGCTGATAAATTCCGATCTTCCGGCGATGAAACTCTCGTGGATCCTATGGTGCAGTGCCGTCATTGCGGGCTTCAGTATCTCAATCCCCGCCCGAGACAAGACATGATTCTGGAAGGTTATAGTGCAGGCACCGACGAAAAATTTGTCTCCCAGGCCGTGGCGAGAGAAAATACTTTTGGTAAATGCCTGGATCTTGTAGAAAAATACAGCCCCTCCCGCGGCCGAATTCTTGATATCGGCGCAGCGGCCGGATCTTTTTTACACGTCGCCCAAAAACGAGGATGGCAGATTGCCGGCTGCGAGCCCAATCGCTGGATGTGCGAATGGGCCCAATCCCATTACGGAATCCGGATTCAGCCCGGAACGCTTTTTGATTTGCAGAAAGTCACGGATCAGAGTTTTGATGTCATCACTCTGTGGGATGTGCTGGAACATACGCCGGATCCCAAGGTTGTTCTGCTAGAATGTCAGCGGCTACTCAAACCGGACGGTCTTTTGATTGTCAATTATCCTGACATCGGCTCCTGGATTGCGAGAGCCATGGGAAGGAAATGGGTTTTTCTTTTATCAGTCCATCTTTATTATTTTGATCGTAGGACTATTCGAAATCTCCTTCAAGCCACCGGTTTTATTCCTCTCCAACTTCGTCCCCACATTCAGAGCCTCGAACTGGGCTATATTTTGGAACGTATGAAACCTTATATTCCTTGGGTTCCTGGCATGGCTTCGCAACTCGTGAAGAGCCTTCGTCTCGAACACTGTCAAGTTCCCTACTGGGTCGGACAAACTCTCGTTATTGCAAAACGCCGTGGTTAAGGAAGACATTGTTATTTTGGGGGGCGGGGCAGGCGGCCTTGCGGCGGGCTGGTTTCTCGCCCGAACAGGCCGCTTTCAGGTCACAGTGATCGAACGTGCTTCTTTCATCGGCGGGCACTGTGCTAGTTTCAAGTATGACGGTTTCATCCTTGATCACGGCCCGCACAAAATGTATTCCGCCGTCCCGGGAATCCTTGATGAGCTCCGAACTTTGATGGGTGACCAATTACTCACGCATCAAAAACGGAATCGCATTCAACTGAATGGCCGCCTCTTGGAATATCCCCTGAAGCTGACCAATCTGGCAACGGTTTTGGGACCGTATCGCTTCGCCCAACTGGGGGCCAGTTACGGATGGGCCATGTTAAAGGGATGGGTCGTAAGAGGGGAATCAGCCTCCTATGAGGATTATGTGGTCAGGAGATTCGGACGCGGTGTCTACGAACTCGTGTTTGAACCGCTGGCCCTCAAGGTCTGGGGTGATCCGCGAGAAATCCATCCGGAAATGGCGCGTACCCGTATTCCCTCCTCCGGCGCAAGCGAACTGATCATGAAGCTTCTCAAAGTCAGGCGGGAATCTACGGACACCAACGCCGAATTTTTTTATTACCCCAAAAAAGGGTTTGGAGAATTCCCGAACGCCATGGCGGCCGAAATTGAAAAACACAGCGGGAGAATTCTCCTCAACGCAAATATCCAGCAAGTAGAACGGGTGGGAAAACAAATCGTCTCGGTTTCTGTGCGTCAGGGAAATGAGACGATCAACCTTCCCTGCCGGTATTTAGTCTCCTCCATTCCCCTGCCGGAGCTGGGCAAGCTTGTTTTCGGCGACCAGGAACCTGAATTAACCAAGGTGGCGGCATCTCTTCGTTTCCGGCATCTCATCCTAGTTTATCTTTTTATCCGCAAGCCTCAGGTTTCACGAGACCACTGGGTTTTTTTTCCGGAACGCGATTTCCTTTTCAGCCGGATCTCTGAGCAGAAGCAGATGAGTCCTGAAATGGGGCCGCCGGATCGAACCGTTCTCTGCTGTGACTTCACCTGTTCGGAGGGAGACACCACCTGGCGTTCGAGCGATGATGATCTGGCTTCAAAATGCGTGCAGGGACTGGTCAAAGCTGGATTCATCCAACCGGCGGATGTTGAGGGACATCTTGTTAAAAGGTCTCGTAATTTTTATCCGGTCTACGATCTCGCTTATGCCGAGAAATTAAAGACGGTCAGCGATATTTTGCGGCGCATCGACAATTTGTTAACCACGGGGCGGATCGGCATGTACAACTACAACAATTCCGACCATTGCGCTGACATGGGACGATTCATCGCAGAAGGACTTGTCGCCGGTGAGCACCCTCCCCAGATCTGGACGCAGCTTGAAAAGCGCGTCGAGACCTATAAGATTGTCGATTGACCGAGAAAAAAGTATGAAGCGATTTATTTACCGATTCCTATTTTGCCTTCAGATCCACCACCTCCTGCGCTTCCTTTTAAAAAAGAAAACCATCATTCTTCTTTATCACGGCTTGACAAATCAAGATCACCATGACGGGATTGAAAATTATGACGCTAAACATCTCCACGTTGAACGATTCAAATTCCAGATGCAGTATTTGAAAAAGTATTATCACGTGATTCCCCTCGGAGAATGGCTTGAGTATCGAGCAACGGGTTCGAAACTGCCTTCCAATCTGGCGGTGATCACCTTTGACGACGGCTACTATTCCAATTACGAGTTCGCCTTTCCCATACTAAATTCCCTTGGACTGCCTGCCACCATTTTCCTGACAACAGACTTTATTGAGCACAAGCACCCTTTATGGGTAGACGCCGTGGAATATGCCGTCAGTCATGCACGGTGTAACGTTTCCGAATCAAAGATTCTTTACGCGGCAAAATTTAAATCCATGGTCAAGAGACTCCCTCCCGATTCTCAGCCTGCAGCCGTCCGAGAGTTGGAAGATAAAATGGGAGTGAGACTGTCAGAAGCAGAACAACCTCCCAAGATCTATCAGCCGCTTCAATGGAAAGAGATAGGCGAGATGCTCAAGAGCAGAATCATCACGTTTGGAAGTCATACGCATACGCATGCGATTCTTAGCCGCTACAGCGACGCGAACCTTCTCGAGGAGTTAAGCCTCTCCAAGAAAATGATTGAAGATAGAACGGGTGATTCTTGTAAGTTGTTTTGCTATCCAAACGGTGAGGAAGGTGATTTCAACCAGCAAACCAAGAAAGCTCTGCAAGATACCGGTTATCTCTGCGGCCTCACATCCGTGGAAGGATTTAACGATGCGTTGTCCGATGCCTTCGAACTCAGAAGAATGGGCGTCAGCAATCATGCCGACGAGATGGATTTCGTCATGACTCTCGTGGGCGTCAAAACATGGCTCTCGAATGTTAAAAAAGGATTTTTGAAACTCATCAGGAAGAAAGCCGAGACGCCCTTGCATGGAACCCGTCAGCATCCTCCATCATCCCAGCCGTACAAACTGGTTCAGAGATACGGGTCCTTCTTCTCCAGGTAGTTGGCCACGCAATCTTTTACAGCTTCCTCAAGACTCATAAATTTATGATCACAACCTACCTGTCTCAACCTTGAAAGATCGGCTTGCGTCCAATACTGATACTTATTTCGGATCAACTCGGGCATGTCAATGTATTCAATGACGGGGGACTTCTTCAGCGCTTTGAAAATTGCGCCGGCAAGATGAATCCAAGATTCGGCACGCCCTGTTCCCAAATTAAAAATTCCCGTCACGCTGGGGTGATTCCAGAACCATAGGACGACTTCAAGGGCATCCATCACATAAATGAAGTCCCTCTTTTGTTCCCCGTCAGCGAATTCTTTTCGGTAGGACTTGAAAAGCCGGATTTTGCCTGACTGCTTGATCTGCTCATAGCCTTTATACACCATGCTGCGCATCTCGCCCTTATGATGTTCGTTAGGTCCGAAGACATTGAAAAACTTCAATCCAACAAACTTCCTGTGCAGTTTGTTCTCCCAAACCCAAAGATCAAAGACGTGCTTGGACAGACCGTAAAGATTGAGCGGCTTTAATTTCAAAAGTCCGCTTTCATCATCCGAGTAACCCACACTGCCATCCCCGTAGGTGGCTGCACTGGAGGCATAAAGGAAACGCTTTCCTTCTTTAAAGGCCCACTCGGCCAGACGTTTGGAATATTCGTAGTTCGTCTCCCATAGATAGTCCTTACGCGTCTCCGTGGTATCGGTACAGGCCCCAAAATGGAAAATTGCGTCGATCTTGCGGCTGAAGGAATCCTTGGCGAGTTCCTTCAAGAAATCTTCCTTCTCAAAGTAATCCGCAAACTTTCTTTTCTCAAGGTTCTTCAACTTGGGTAGCTCGTTCCCTTGAATATCGACGAGGAGAAGATCGGTTCTTCCCTGTTGATTAAATTTCCAAGTCAGGCAACTCCCGATGAAGCCTGTTCCACCAGTGATGACAATCATTTTGCTCGCGTTCATGGTTTTTGCTCGTACATCCTATCGATACAGAGATATTTGTCAAATAATAATTCCTACCGGAGACTTCTGGGGGAATTTTCTTTCCTTGACCTCTTTTCTCTGCTATGGTTAACTAATGATTTTTGTTCTCCTTGTTAAGAGAAAAAGTATCAGCCTTACATCGCTAACGACGGACTGGATAAACTTACCAAAGGATAGAACCACGGATGAATTCCGAAACACACGCTTCTAACATCACCTTCAAGATCATCAACAATTCAGCCGCGATCGTTGGTGGGGATCTTTTTTATCGTTTCGCCAACTTCCTCGCTAGCTTGATGATCGCACGCACTTTGGGAAGTGAGGGTTTCGGTCAGTTCACGCTGATTTATGTTTATATCTTCTTCTTCGAAATTTTTGTTCAATTTGGCTTGAATTCACTGCTGGTGCGGGAGTTTTCTCAGAACAAGGGGAAAGCTGCGAAAATATTAGGAAATGCCATTATATTGAGAGTCCTGTTCGTCCTTGCTGCGCTTCCGATCGCTTGGTTTCTCGTTCGTGTGCTGGGATACCCCTTTTCGGTTCGTCAGGGCGTTTTTCTCGCCTCGTTCCAACTTTTCCTGACCCTCCGGCCGATTTACGAAACCGTCTTTCGTGTCAATCTCCAAATGGTCTATCCTGTCCTGTGGAATATGGTACGCGCTTTCACCAATCTGCTATTCGTGGGGACGGTGGCTTGTTTTATTCCCCAGTTGCCCTGGTTCATCCTAGCCTACTTAGTAAGCGGTTCCATAGCTCTCTTAGGTCTGGCTCGCTTCTCGCGTCGTGTCACCGAAATCGACTTTCATCTCGATAAGAATATTTTGTCGCATCTTCTCAAGGAGTCCGCACCTCTCGTCGCTTCGGCTTGTCTGACGATGCTTTATTATCGCATTGACGTGATCATGCTGTCGCTGATGAAAGATTTCTCGGCGGTCGGCATTTATAGCGCGGCGATCCGCATCGGAGAGGCTTTGACGGTGATCTCGAGCTCGATTTTCGCTTCTTTTTTTCCGCTTCTTTCCCGCTCCTTCAAAGAAGATCATCAAGCCTTCAGGCGATTCGTGAGTCAGGGCTTCCTCGCCCTTCTTCTGATTGGAATGCCCGTCGCCATCGGAGGAAGCCTGATAAGCAGGGATTTGATCCCTGTATTTTTTGGGAATGAATATGCGCCGGCGGGCTTCACTTTAGCCATTCTTTGCTGGCATACCTTTTTTTCTTTTCTGGGCGGTTTACTGGCCAATATTCTGATCGGATGCGGTCGGCAGACGGTGGACATGTGGATTTCCCTGATTCTCGTGCTCGTGAATGTGGGACTTAACTTTTGCCTGATTCCTATTTATAGCTTTAATGGGGCCGCACTGGCGACGGCAGTAACGGAACTTGTAGGAATGATCGTTTACTTCACGTTCACTCTCAAGGATCCAGCAATCAAGATTTCCTTCCCCTTAAAGGAATTTTTGCTTGCACTGAGAGTTAATTTGCCCTTTTTGGTCATTTTGATCGGTTTGAGACTTTTTTTAAGGATTCCGGTGCTTCTCATCGTGCTAACGAGCATCTTTCTCTACGGAATCCTCCTTTTCTGGTTTAAAATTGTTACCTGGAAGGATATCAAAAATTATTTCGCGTTTTCACGCAATCCCCGGGAAGAAGGGGAGGGTGCCCTCTGATCGATGAACAAAAACTCCCCTAAAGTGGTGGTCGGTACCCTGACCTGGAATCAGAAATCCGATGTTCTGGAATGCCTGGATTCACTGGTGAAGCTTGATTATCCCAATTACGAGATCGTTGTGGTGGACAATGGGTCGAGTGATGGAACCTGGGAGGCGGTCCAGGCACGGTTTCCCCAGGTTGCGGTGGTGAGACACCCCGAGAATTTTGGTTGTGCCGAAGGGGTGAACGGAGAAATTCGTTATGCCCTCGAGCGGGGCGCGGATTATCTTTTTATCATTGCTAACGATGCGAAAGTCGAACCCTCCACCCTCAGCGAATTAGTCCGGGCGGCTGAACGCGATTCCAAGATCGGCGTCGTTTTTCCTAAAGTTTACTATTGGGAGAGCAACCGAATCTGGTATGCCTATGGAACTAGAGTGAAAGAGATCCGTTGGTTTCGTGGTCAATTTCCAGGTTTCGTTCAGAACGTGGAAGATGATGGAAGCTTTGGAGAAGAACGAGAGACCGAACTTTTTCCTGGAGGTTTCTGTTTGGCGCGGATGGAAGCGGTCAGAAAAGCAGGGTTCCTGGATGCAGACTACTTCATCTTTAACGACGACGATGACTGGCTTTATCGGATTCATAAAGCAGGCTATACGGGAAGATTCATCCCCAGTGCGCGTGCCTGGCACAAGCCTTCCTCCTCGGTGGGCAAAGAGTCCCCGGTTTTCTATTATTACCGGACGAGAAACCGCCTCCTGTTCTTTAGGAAGCACTCTCCGTTCATGGTCTTTCTTGCTTTTCTCCTTTTTTATTACCCTTTTGAACTGCTTCTCGAATTATACCGCCTCTTCCGGTCGGATCAGAGGAATCAGTTAAAGGCCGTCGCTAGAGGGGTATTTGATTTTATCAGAGGTAAATTTGGTCAATGGGAATATCACGTCTCGCCTGCGGCGCGGCGGACACCTGATTCAGAAAGCGTTTGGAGGAAGGTATAAATGATAGGCGTCTTAAAAAAAATCATACCCAGCAAGTGGAAGAATTTTGTACGACTTAAACTGGCTCAGTTTCTGTCAGAAGCATTTGATGAACAAATAAAATATTGCAAAACCTACATTCCTTATCAAAAGGAATCTAACTCATTTCTAATACCAACGGCTGCCGCTTCGGGAAGTTCAAAGCATAAGGCAGACTTTCCCGCACCCCCTGCACAGTTATGTCTCGACTATGCTGAGAGCACCGAACATTTTCTTTCCTCCGGAAAACGACTTGTGGAATCAATGAAAGCCATTCTGAAAAGAGGGGGTTTTGTCACGGGAAACGGAAGCAGAATACTAGACTTTGGCTGTGGAGCAGGTCGACAGATAAGATGGCTTGCAGATATCGCTGATAACTGTGAAATATGGGGAACCGATATAAGTGCGGAAGCAATCAGTTGGTGCAAGCATCACTTAAGTCCACCCTTCCATTTTGCAACAACAACGATAACTCCCACTCTCCCTTTTGAGGACAACTACTTCGACCTGATATACGCCGGTTCTGTTTTTACTCACATCGATGACTTGGCTGACGCTTGGTTCCTCGAGCTGAAAAGGGTTTTGAGAAGGGGTGGAATGGCTTATGTGACCATTCATGACAAAAACACGATCAAACTTCTAAAAGGCCCTTTGCGGGACGCTCATTTGGCAAAGTCACTTAGTACCCACACAGAATGGTCAAAATATCCAGACAGTGATTTCGAAATGTTCTCAATCCGAAGGTCATGGCAATCTCAAGTCTTTTATGATGTCAATGCGCTGCACCAAAGACTGGAAAGTCTACTTTTCGATGTCATTTCTGTAACAGAGGAAGCATACGAATATCAGACGGCGTTCCTGCTAAGGAAAAAAAGTGCGAGTTGATCATGGAGAAAATACTCGGATGGAAACGGACCTTGGACACTTTTTGAATTTCATCCAAGAAAAATCTTGGCAAATGGGGATTTCCTCTCTTAGTCCCCTGATCAGTTTAAAAAATCCACATAAACGCTTGAATCCATGGACTGTCCGATTCCCTCCGAATGCTGATGAAGCTAAATTAGCTCTTGATTTAGCCCCATTTTTCCTGTTTAATAGGCCCACTACACCGGCCGATAAATAGACCAAGAGAGGGGACGCGGGTTGGGCACACAAAATTCGATCATAACGCAGGAGCGGGTTGGAGATGTTCCCACCCATCGGATTCACAACTTCATCAAGAAAGTCCTGCAGCCAAGCGTCTTCGAGAATCTTGTTGCCTACGTCCATTGGCGGGTCGAGGTGAATAAAGGAAAGCCCGTTCCGCCCCCGACCTTCGGCCCTGTCTCCATCAATTTAGACATCACCACTGCCTGTAACCACTACTGCCATCATTGCATCGATTTGGATCTTCTGAACAATGGCCGCCGGCTGAGTCTCTCATGCACCCAGACCCTCATCAATCAACTGGTAGAACACGGTTTAAAGTCGGTGATTGTCATTGGAGGGGGGGAGCCCAGTGTTCATCCTCAATTCGAAGAAATCATCACGTTTCTTAAATCCAAAGATCTTGAGGTGGGCATTGTCTCGAATGGAACCCGGATGGACCGTCTCGCGAAAGTAGCCCCCTTATTGACCGGCCCCAAAGATTGGATGAGGCTTTCCCTCGATGCAGGCACCGATGAGAGTTTCGCGATCATTCACAATTCCAAGTCGAAGAAGACGTTGACTGAAATCCTCCGGGAAGTCAAAGCCTTGAGGGAACAAAATTCGCGTTTTCAGATGGGTTTTTCTTTTCTAGCACTCTGTGAACACTTCTTCGGGAATAACAGGCCTCTCAGGAATAATCTCCGTGAGATACCAGCCGCTGCGAAACTGGCTCGTGATCACGGGTTTAGTTATTTGTCCGTCAAGCCTTTTATCAGTCCCGAGGCATCGAGAATCACCGATCCGGACAGCGAATATGTGGAAGAAGTGAAAAGGCAGGTGGCCCTCGCCAAAGAATATGAGACCGACAACTTTAAGGTCTTGGAAAGCTTTAATCTCTTTGCCTTGTTCACCAATCAAAATGAGCGCTTAAGGAATCAGCCCAAAATCTGCCACAGCAATTTCTTCCGGGCGGTCGCCACACCCGACGGGATTTTTAGTTGCCCGGTTTGGCGTGGTTTCAAATCTTTTCAGCTGACGCCGCATGATCAGGACTATAGCGAGAACTTCGATGATTATTTCAACCAGAACCGGATCCGACACCTCAATGAATTGGACGCCAAGAAAGAGTGCGCCCACGTCACCTGCATTTATAACGACCTTAATTGGTTTATCGAGGACCTCATCACTCATCCTGAGAAACTGCAGACTCTGAAGAAGGAAGCGGAGTATCAGGATTATTTTCTATAGCCTTCGGTCCTGCAGTCAGTTGCTTCCAAATCGCATCTAAGAAATCCTGTGGTTTCACTTTCTGATTCTTCCCATCCTGCAAAACGATGTGCCTTCCATCATTTGGGTAGGGACCCCAGCGCGTGATATTTTCCTGAGGATCGGCATACGAGACCGTCGGAATATGGAGCACGGCGGCCAAGTGAAGAAGCGCGGAATTATTGCAGACCACGAGCTTCGCATGCCGTCTCACAAGAGTGAAGAGCTGGGGGAGAGATGTTTTCCCGATCAGGTTTACAAGACAGGGGTGAGGTTTTAGAGACTTAAGACAATCACGGTCGTAATCGGCTCCGAGCAGGATCACGCGCTGACCTTCACCGAGCAAGCTTTCCACCACCTCCGTAAATCCCCCAAAAGACCAGCAGTAATCTTTCGGTGCTTCCACATTGCGCTTTCCCCCTGGAGCCACCAGAATGCATTTGGCCAAGGCAAGTTCACGATCTACAAGTTCTTCCAGGCTCACCTCGGGGGGGAGCCAAAAAGACGGTCTTCCGATTTCAATGCCGAGAGGGCGAACAGCGTCGCGCAATGCTTCGAAATAATGCCGTTTCCAGTCAATCGAAACCGGAAGGTCATAAAAAAGCTGTTTCGGAGGATCCCCTACCCCCACCGAATACCGCTTGGCCGCGATGAGACTCCAAAGAACAGATCCCAGATCGCGATTAGGGAGAAGGTCGATCAGGAGGTCCACCGGCCCCTTTTTGCATGCTTCTAGGGCTGAAGACAAAAAGCGGGCACAACCCAAGACACCCTTCCCAAAATAATCCGGGCATGGAATCAACACATCCACAAAGGGATTGTCCCGGAAATAACTTTCCATTTGACTAAAGGTAGCTAAACGGAGTTCAGCCTTGGGATACCGTTTGCGCACAGATTCCAAGATGCCCGTAAACAAGAGGGAATCTCCCAATCCCCTGCCAAAAAAGACCAGCAAGACAGTCGCAGGCGCTTCCTTAAAGGACAAGAACCTTCGGCGCTTCAAGGCACGAAGAGGTGCGCTGATGAGGAGAAGAAGGCGGCAAAAGGGGTAAAAAACAAAGCGAAAGAAGAGTTTTTTAAATTTACTTCCAACAACCTGCCAGATGAGGTTCATGGTACGGCGAGAGTGGAACGCTTCGGCATATTAAAGCTTTGCCTTCCGGCTGCCTTCCAAAACTTGCTTCAAGCCGTCAATCACTTGGCCCTGTTCATCCTTAGTCAATCCAGGATAGAGCGGTAGGCACAGTTGCTGCCGAGCAAAGCGCTCGGCTTGAGGAAAACTTTCAAAACTATTGAGCGCCTGATCGGAAATCGAGCGAAAGTAAGGTTCTTCATGACAGAGCGTGTCATACACACCTCCCGAAACTTCGATGCCGTACTCGGTGAGCAGATTTTCACGGACGGCGTCGCGACCTATTTCCGCCTCGACTGCTACCACGTATTTATAATAGCTGCTTTCACAACCCGGTACCTTGACGATGCGGATTCCGTCGACGGACTCCAAAAGCTGGTCATAGTTTGCGGCGATTTTACGACGTTCCTCAATAAGCTGAGGCGCACGAATCGTGGCCCACAAAGCAACCACAGCATTGAACTCGGAAAGCTTATAGTTAAATCCGTTCATGACGTGCTTGCCCCCTTCATCTTTCCCATAGTTCCTAATCAACCGGATACGGTTCGCCAACGCCTCATCCTCGGTAGTCACGATCCCACCTTCCCCACAGGTCAAGGGTTTAGTCATGAAAAATGAGTAGGCGGCGAGTTTAGAGATTGAGCCGGCGAGCCGACCACGAAGCGAACTGCCGTGCGCATGAGCGCAGTCCTCAATTAAAGGAATCCCGTACTCACGGCAGATGCTATAAACATCAGTGATTTTTGGAGAAATCCATCCAGCGACATGAACGGCAATAACTGCCGAAACCTTTCCTTTATATTGCCTTAATTTACGCTTCACATCCTCTGGGTCGAGACCCAGATCCTGAGGATCGGAGTCCGTAAAAACGACCTTCATGCCGGCATTCAAAATGGCATGAGGAGTTGGCGGAGCTGTCAGGGTCGGGCATATGACAATGCTTCCCTGCGCGATTTTCAGTGCCTGGAGAAGCGCCACCAACGCCGCGCCGCCATTGACCACCGCAATCGCCTCCTTGGCCCCCGAAAACTTCCGAAACTCCTCCTCAAAGGCTTTCCCGAAGGGTCCGACCGTCCAACGATGGCTCCGGAGGACCTCTTCCATTTTCTTAAGGATGAATGCCCTGTCTTCTTCAGTCAGGACAAGTTTAAAATTGGAAATTCGCACTTCTGCGCTCTGAGCTTTAGCCATCACTTACCTTTCTATTGGCATCTGAAGTTAGAATTGTATCGTTCTGCCTCTATTTCGCGATTTTGGGATGAAGAAGAGGGACAGCACTTACAAGAACTTATGAAACCGTTTCTAAGTAGTCGCACCTAAGTTTCTGTGGATTTCAACCCAATGACCCATCCCTTACAAATATCAAACTGCAAAGATCAAATATCAAAAGGACAGCTCAAAATTCAAAGATTTCTGGCGACCCGTCGCAAAAACGTAAAAGCTGTGTTGGATGTTGCTGGGGCTTTTGAATCTTTAAGTGTGACTTTTGAATTTTGTATTTTCACTTTGATCTTTGCATTAAAAATGAAATGTTAACCCACTTTTGATTGCTTACTTAGTCAGGTTGGACCTCGTTCTTTACGTTCGACTCAAATTGAATGCCTTTCTCAGCCAAAATGCTTTTGATGATTCCGATATTCTTAAAGTCTGCAATCTCGAGAAGATCAAACTGGACACCGAAAACCTGTTCCAGTTCCACGACGAGATTCACCATACCCATCGAATCCCAGTTTGGAATGGTGTCCGATGATGATTCATCGTTTAAATCACGCGGATCCACCTTAAATAAACTAGAGAAAACTTCAAACAGTTTCGAAGTGTTGTTCATCGGGAACCCTCGTGACCTTCATCCATTGCGGTCCTTCAAAGGAGGCGGGAAGGACAAGTTCATAGCGTCGAATCTGGCTTGTGCACTCAATCAACTTCATTCCTAACCGGTCAAAAAGATCGGCCACCTGTTGGTTTTTCTCGGTCGCAAGGTACTCAGCACTTATGGCCTGGTAGCCTTTTTGAGAAGCCCTGACCAGGAGCTCAGACCATAATGCCATTTCACAGCCTCGCCCAATCGCTCGACAACTCAACAAAAAACTGTCGATATGTAAATTCTCTGGTGATGAACCCTCATCGGCTAAGATCAGACCCACAATTCCTTGGTCACTAAAACGATCGCGCAGCTTCAAGGTCAATAAAATATTCCGGGGCGAGCCCATGAGGCGGCGAACTTCTGCTTCGGTATGAGGTCTTGTCGTCACATTGAATTGATTGGTCTTAGTGAGCATTTGCACCACCCGGGGAATGTTCGATTCATTGACCGGAGCAATCGTGATTTCTGCTTCCAAGGATTTAAGAAAATCCTCGACGCTTTCCTTCTTTTCCCCTTGTAGCACCTTCCGCTGGCGTTGGGCAGCATAATCCTCGCTTCGGAGACGATCCTCCTCACCCATTCGGAAAGCATCAAAGGCCTCGGTAGCGGCTAAGGTCTGTAAAATATTCAAGGGGTCCTGATTTACGGACAAAATATGCACTTCGGGTAAATAATAGGATATTTGCTCACGTTCAAAAGCTTCATCGTCAGCGAACAAAAAACTATCCAACCCAAGGTTCAGTTCCTGGGCTATCTGACGAAGATTCTCGTACTTGGGACACCAATTCACTCGCAACGCAACAAAATCGTCCAAACGGAGAGCCATGTCGGGAAGAGCCCGAAAAGCCTGACTGACCTCGTTAAGATCGTTTTTACTCAATAAGACGAGGAGCACTCCCTGCTGTTTCAGCCTCAAGACAAGCTCTTGAATGCGAAGGTAGACATTACCGGGATACTCGTGGCCGATCTTAAGTCCGTTTATCCCGTCTTCTCCTAGCACGCCCCCCCAGAGCGTATTGTCAAGATCAAGGGCCAACACTTTAAGACGTGGGCAAAAGAGCGGTCGAAAGTTTCGCCGGAGTGCGTCACAAAATGACATGAGCGCGCCAGCCGCAATCGGCTGACGGGCAAATAAATCCATTTTCGGGTCAAAAGCCTTTTCGCCCATCTTGGCGGCCCAACCCGCAAAGTCAAAAACATAAATCTGTTTTGAGTGGGCCGCTAAATTCAGAATTTCACCATTGATGCGCGAAATGAGATGAGAATGACCATTTGGAAGATGCAGTTCAAATAAGGACTTATTTAAGAGCTGGGGAAGAGTGGACAGAAAAAGAGGAGCCGTAGAAACCTGCGTATAACCGGCACACAAATTGCGAATTCGTGTGATCACCTCTTCGGCAGCGTCATTGCGTGCCTCGGCTGACCAGCCCTGTCCCTCGGCGACAAGCCGCGGATGAAGTTCTTCGAGCCGCCAGAGCACGAGCACGGCATCCGGAGATTTAGAAAGGAGCTCTGACTTCGGATCGAGTAATTCTTGTTCGATATTCTCCAATTGACCCAAACTGATTTCGGCTTGAGAGGGGTAAGTGGTTAACATCAACTTCAGAACGTCCAATTGCGGTTCAAGAGTAAAGGTGCGAGCGATGGCCAGCCGAAACGGTCGTCCCCGTTCTGCCTCTGGAAGTGAATCGAGCTGATGGAGGACTTCCCTGATTTGACTGATTCGTCCTGTTGTCAATGCTTTCCGGATCTCGTCCTGAATTGCTAGGGGCCATCCTTTAGGTAAATCCGGAAGGCGAAACGGCACCATCATGGCATACGTGCTCCTCCCGTCACCGGCAGGTTGACTCCATTGATAAACGACGCCTGGGGCCCGCAAAGAAAAGCCACCACGTCAGCCACATCTTCAACGGTGCATAGTCGACGCATCGGATTGCTCGCTGCTTCGACTTGTTTAAGCCGTAGCGGCAAATCCTTAGAATAAGGAGTATTCATCATACCGGGTGAGACAGCATTGCAGCGAATCCCTCTCGGACCCAATTCGACAGCCATAGCTCGAATCAGTCCCCACGCCGCCATTTTGGCAGATACATAGGCTGACATCTTAAGCGGAGGTTGATCGAGAGTGTACTGACTGAGGACTTGAATGATGCACCCCTCCTTTTTCATAACGCGGAGCAGGCCTTGCGAGATGCGGTTGAAGGCGGCCACCCCCATCGTCCAATGCTCCTGCAACAAGTCCTGATTTTTAGGATCATCCACAGTTACATAGGAAAGTGGAGGGGCAGCCACATGGATAAAACCATAGACATCTCCGCTTCTTAGAACCTGGTTTAAAGCCTCATCAATCGCTTGGAAATCAGCCAAATCTACCACGTAGTGGCTCACAACTTGTCGATCCAATTCTGAGGCAAGCTGGCTGATGCGCGCGCGATCCCTTCCCCAGAGAATCAAATGCATCCCTAACGAAGCAAGCCGTTTACAAATGGCTTTGCCAAGTTCCCCCGTCGCTCCTGTCAGCAGAATCCTTTTCTCTGAATTACTTGAATGCCCTTTCGCCTCCTCGCGCGTCATGACCATTACCTTTCCTTTTCCTTCGAAACAAATTTCTTTCGTTTTGACATCAACCCCGGAAATTTCCAAATCCATAGACTGAGTTGAGAGGTGAATGCTGCCCACTCGAACTTCGAATCGGATCGAATCTCCAATCCGTACCATTCTAAGCCAGTTGATCTGAAACGAATTCCACAATGCACCCGGCCCCGGGATATGCATTCCCACCAGCCTCGAGACAAACGATGCGGCAAGCATTCCATGAACCACTTGGCCGCCGGCAGGCGTACGGCGTGCATAATTGGCATCCACATGGATCGGGTTCTTATCGCCTGTCAAACCCGCAAAAGCGTCGACTTCCTCTTGAGTAAATTGGTGAACAAAAGACTGGTGATCACCTACCGACCACAGAAAATCCTGCATAATTCCGGGTATTTTACCATTGCCCATGCCAACTTGGAAGACTTGTTTTCAAGGTGCATAAGGGGTGATATAATGCAACCTCTGTTGACTGAGGAATTAAGCTTGAATCAGACCCACGCCGCCCAACTAAGTCGATTCTCTCAATATCCGGCCTCTAGCTTCATCCTAGAAGAGCTGGGGAGACAAATGCCCTTTTTATTGAAGGCTACTCTGGACGCCTCATGTTCTCCCATTGAAGAAAGACTCCCCGCCCTGGAATTGATTGGTCAAAGATTATCCCGCTTACACGGCAATCTGGAAAAATGGGTCTCAAATGTCGTGCGAAGTTATGTGGTTCTTTCGCTTGAGTTTCTAAAATTACAACGCCAATTAGAGGAAACCGGAAGGTATTTACTCTCAACAGAACGTGAGGCCAAGGAGCGAGTCTACCACAATGAAGACGTCTTCGGCTCCTACTATCTCTCGGGGCTTTTGCTCAGCGAAGCGCTTTGGCCCAATCACTATAGACTAGGAACAAATTTTACGGAATCTTTTGTCCCCCTGCTTCCGCCCTCGGCTCGTCTTTTAGAAGGAGGCGTGGGCACGGGCTATTATTTATCTCTCCTCTTTACTCACTGTCCCGGCGTCAACTATGAAGGATTCGACCTGAGCGACTATGCTATAGAATTCGCACAACAATTTGCCTTTGGACGCGGAGGGACTCATCCCAACGCGAAATTTTTCAATTGTGATATCACAAAACAGCTTGAACGGCCGCAGGCAAGTTACGATGCGATTATTCTTGGCGAGGTCCTCGAACATGTCGAGAAACCCGACCAGCTCCTCCGCGAATTGGCTCGGGTGGCTCGACCCGAAGCGCCGATGTTTATGACAACAGTTATCTTCGCCGCCAACATCGACCACATCTATTTATTCGAAAAAGCGGATGATATCCGTAATCTTATTTCCAAGACAGAATGGAGAATTGATCGCGAATGGATCTTGCCGATCTATCCCGACGACGAGCCGGAAATGGAAAAGCGGCCAATGAATTATGGGGCCCTACTGCGAAATGGCTAAAGGCCGAAATCGCCGATCAAATAAGGAAAATAACTGTTCTCTTGAGAGATGGGTCCTGACATCTCCAAATTGACTTGAAAATACTCGGCACTTCGTTTGGATCGGATTTGAAAGAGGCATAATTTTCCGAAAAGAAAGCCTACCTCCGAGGAAAAACCGGGGAATTTTACCAAATCGATAGAATTCTTTTGGCCCCAATCTTTGAGATATCTGAAGAGCGCCTTCACGGTGGTCGTCTCGCAGGTCTCCCCCCAAAAATCAAGACATTCAAGAAAATTCAACCCTTGAACCTGAGAAATCGTACAAATCACATAAGCTAAAAGAGAACACCCTTGATAGACTCCGAAAAGTCTTTTTCTAAAATTTTTACTCTCAAAGCAATACCAATTGATGACTTCGGCAGTGCGCGCGTTCGTATTTGGAATACGCTCCCGCGTCCTTTTCCACAATTCATCAAAGGACTCGTCGGCTCGAACCAATTCCTTAACCCTGAATTCTTCCCGTTGCCTAGAAAAACCTAGACGGAAGGTTTGAAGAAAATCTAAAATTGGGGCAAGCGCCTTGCCCAGAAAATGGCTCGCTTTATTTTTGCCAAGGTAGGTTGCCAAGACTTTTTCAGAATTGATCATCAAGACGCCCACTTTCACATCTCCTCTTTCAATGGTTTGAAGCCGAAGCATTTGGATGATTTTTCTAGTCGATTCGTTCAGTGTTATCAGAAATAATAGGGATTTTCTAGAATATTCAATTTGTTTAAAGAGCAAATGGAGGCTGTAATTCCTATAGTCCGGAGAGACTCGCCAAGTGGTTGCACTGTAAATGATTTTTCTTTCCCCGGCCAATTGGAAATAGGAAGGGATATTTCCTAAAAATCCCACGATGGCGCCATTGGCCTTTAGGATCCACCCCCTTTCAAGGCCCTCGGAAAAAGCGGGGTTGGCCTCCCACCATAAGCGGAATCGATCACGCCAAAACTCTGGACCCCTTGTCTCTTGGGGAAAAGAAGCAAGATGAGAGGCGGCTTCCTCATAATGTTCCGGAGATAAACAGAGCAATTCTATCCTCTCCCGTCTCAATTTATTTGAGGGACCAGGCTCTGCGTTTACTCTCATTACTCCATAACCACCATGAGGCTCAAACCAAAAGGAGCTTGGACTCTTTGTAAAAAAGAGTGTTCAAATACAACAAAACGTTCTAGGAATAAATTGATGGCTCTGGGAGGAATGCGTACTCGATAATGCTGCATTGAGGTGGTCTTCCTGGCAAAACATTTCCGTACAAGATAGACGATAAGGAAAAAACAAGTACACCAAAATTCAACGCTTCTGAGTTTGAGTCCGGCTGATTGAATTTTTGTCTTGAGCTTGTCAACTTCGTATCGTCTTTTATGTTCGTTGACCTCATCATGAATTGACCAAAGAAACGAAAATGCCGGTACGTTTATAATGATTTGACCACCTGGATTTAGCATAGACTTTACGGTTTGTAACGCCTTGACATCGTCTTCTATATGCTCCAGAACGTCAAGAAGTAAAACGAAATCAAATTTCCTTCCGAAATCTGGTACGGCTTGAGGCAGAGCACCTTGAAGAACTGGCACCTCACTATTCTGCCTTGCTCTTTCAACCAGCAGGGGATCGGGCTCAAGGCCGTAGCACTCGAAGTCATCCTTTAGGCTTTTAAGGGTAATGCCGGACCCACATCCCATATCAAGAAGTGAAAATTTTCCGTTGAGTCTTCTCCCTGCAGAGAGGGTGAGTAATTTCCTTTTGATGATCTCCCTTCTCGCTTTCCACCACCAGTGCGATTTTTCCAGTAGTTCATATTGCCTTACATAATCCGGAATCATGAGGAACTAAGCGGGTTTGCTCGAGGAGGAATTCCATCTAATTCTTTCTTGAGTGCCCACATGGCCTTCAAACAACGGAGTTCACGTCTGAAATTAAAGGTGCTTTGGTCTGCGTACTGCCAGATGACCGGCATTTCGATGATCTTCAAGTTGGCTCTTTGAACTCGTATCAGCAGTTCTGCATCCCAAAACCAGCCCCTTATGAATTTCTCGTCATAGCCCATGTTGAATAGAATCGGTATAATTGTTTCTTTACGGAAGACCTTGAGACCGCATTGATGATCCCTCACGCCGGACCTAAAAGCGGCTCGAATTATCCCATTGTAGATGTAGCTCAGGATTTTTCGTACCATTTGGCGTTTCGCCTGGGCGCCCTTAATATATCGGCTTCCAACGACAACGTCCGCTTGCTCTTTAATTAGGAGATCCACAGCCTTTAGAAAAAAGGAGATATCACAGGAGAAATCAGCATCGATGAATCCGATAATGTCGTATTTGGCCTGAACAAATGATCGTGCTAGGTTTTCTCTTCGGGAAGGGCCATTTTTGTAGGACAGGTAGCGAATTTCTTTGCCTGTCGGAAATTTTGCCTTGTTGATAATGCGTCCGAAACGGTAGGATTTATCCGAAGAGTTGTCGTCGACAATGATGATTTCAAAGTTGGCGCCCATCTGTTTGAGAGCGTCAAAGCTTTTCCCGAGATTGTTTCTTTTGAGCAATCTAGCAGCGTTGTAAGCAGGGATGAACAGCGAGACTGGCGCGGCGGTAGCAATCTTGTTCGGGTCGGCTAAGTGGATACCACTATCAGCGCTCATGAATTACACTCAGAACTGTCCAAAAGGTTGCCCTCCAAACCTATTTTTTCCTCTCATACAATTGAAACCGATAACTCCAACGAGAATTAGCAATGTTCAAACCAAATAAATTATTAGCTAGTCCTATGAAAGTAGAAGCAGTCAAAACATAATTTTCTTTGAGATACTTTAGTTCCTTATTATCTAGAAAGGGAATCCATGCAACGTCCGGTTTTCCACCCCCACCGCTGGGAAGCAAAATATAATCCGCCTCATAGATACTCTCGTGTGAAAACCACGCATCATAAATTTTATAACTAGTGTCAAATAAATACCAAAATCTAACATGGGTCAGCACTTTTGACCCTTTAGGTATAAGATCAAGAATTTTCTTTCCGTTAAATCCATATGAATCGTATTTATCCCATGTCATTGGCATAAGGACAGTTCTCCAAAAAGGCACGGTAGCGATGAACAATCCTAGCATGAGAGTAGCATTTAAAAGCCGAATCACATTAGAATTACGAATCAACGAAACCACCTTAACAAATCGGACTCCTATTACCAGCAACATAAAAATAGCGCACATATTCAAATAAGTATATTTAGCCTGAACTTTCACAATTAAGAATATCCATATAGCAACGAGTGAAATAAACGGCCACGCCGTCGATAGTCCAGAACGAATATTCAAACGGGTCCAGAGTGACGCGGTTGACATTATGATCAAGAATAAAATTACCGGTAGATAGAATAAAAAATATCCGTGTTTGATCACGAAACGCATACCTTCCGTAAAGCTTGCTATTGTTAGAGGCCTCGAGCTTTGGGTAAGGAATGTAACAAGAAACTGGTGTTTGAATAGTGAAGGATTCTTTATTATCACAAACAGCCAAATAGAAATACTCAGAAGCAACGCGCCCAAAACAATCGCAATAAATGAAAGAAACGATTTCTTTGACCATCCTGTCACATTCATATAGAAAGGGAAAATAACCGGAAGCATCAGAATAGCTATGACGGGAGATGTGCTTATGGATAATCCGAGCAATACCGCTATGAGTAAGTGCGTTGGGAGGTCGGATTTCTGTTTTAATCTCGTTTCAATGACAAGTAGGATCATCAGGCCAAACATGACGTATAAGGGATCTGGCCGATCGATAGCTGAGACAGCCAAAGTCCATGCAAAAAATACTAGCGCATAAACGTTATGTGGGAGGGGATCCCCAAGAGCATTTCTGAACAATTGCAACAAAAAATATGCTATCAACCCGCAAATTAGGAGGGATAGCGATAAACTGCTCGTAATGGAAAAACCGAAGATCAAAAACCATACCCCATACAGAAAGGGATAAAGGGGGGGATATAAAACAAATAGCTTCTCAACTCCCAAACCAACGCCCTTAAGGGCCTCGGCCGAAAAACCTAAGCCTTTACTCATGCAATATCCTGCTATTTTAAAGTATAAATCATCGGTCCAAGGAAAAGGAATCTTGAAATAAAGAAAATAAACGGAAAATAAAAATATGATGAAATAAAACCCTTTTGGAGTTAATGAAATTTTCACTGGGGCAATCATTTCACTAAATCTTGACCTTCTGAATACCGATATCGAGCTTGACTGGAAGGACTCCCAAGTGACCGGCAGTTTTCCCATCCTCCCTATAGATCCATACCGGCGGGTCTTCCTCCGAACTGGTGGGGTTATCGAGGTACTGCCAGCCCCACCTCCCATAAGAAGGTGATTCCGTACTCAGGATTCGACTGGTCACATAGCCCGAGAAATACTTCTCAAGCGCTTCCGCCGCCCGCGAAATCTGCGACACTCCTGGAAAGGAAACAGAGGCTACTGTTGACATAGAAAAATGACGTCGGTCGTCTGTACTTTGAGGTCCGTCAGTTCGACTCTGGTTCTCGAATCGAGCAGGCTATAAGCCTGATACCCATAACGCGCCATGAGGCTCGAGAGCTCCTGCATGGAGATACCCATGAGACCGTTGGCCCTCGGGGCAACCTCGCAGAGAATCGCCGGACGTTCGGCTGTCTCTTCCAAAAAAGACGCGAGACCTTTTAGGACAAAAAACTCGTAGCCCTCCGTGTCGATTTTAATCACAGCGATGCGGCTGAGCGTTTTTGCGTGTTCCCGAATATAATCTGCCAAGGTCCTCACCTGAATCTGAACAGTTTCCTTATAGTCACTTTTTCTCATAAAATCAGGCACGAGAGTGTTCCAACCAACCCAGTCCAGACCCGAGACATCCATATCGGCCGATCCCTCAGTTTCACCCAACGCATAAGGGCGGCAAAAAATTTTAAAATCAGGATTCGCGAGACGAAACTCCTCCAATTTTCGAAAATCGCGCGAACTGGGCTCAAAACAGTGCACCTGCCCTTTCTGCCCAACGATGCCCGCGGCAATCCAGGAAATATACCCCACACTCGCTCCCACATCGACGAATGTATCTCCTTTCGAGAGGAATCTCCTCAAAGCGGCGACAGTCAAGGGTTCGTAGAGGTTGAAATACATTTCACGAATTTGAGGGCCGTACTCAAAGTCAAAAGCGAAGCGTACACCCTGAACTTCTTTCACCACAGGGGTTCTCGGAAGAATCCCGAATCGTTTCGCAAGCTGACCGCCCATGACTTCGAGAAAAAGCCCCGTGTCGTGCCGCAAAAGGAATGCCGCCTTATACCATCGATTCATGCTTCCTGGGTGCCCATCCTTTTGCAGAGCATGAGGACGCGCAGGGACTTTGGCGTGGGAATGGTCGGGACTCTCCAACATCCTCCCCCGCCCTGCCGATCCTAATAACCCCAATACCCACGAAGTCATGACGATCAAGATGGGTTCGGTTGGGAAACGGTACCGATTGATACTTCCCATAACCCCGTGAAAGACAACAAAATATCCAAATATAAAGCAAAACAAGAGGACAGAACGCAAGTGCTTTTGATTGCGCAGGGTCGAGAAAAAAACTATGGTGCTGGCAAAAGCAACGAAGATGAATCCCCATTCCGGTACTACAACCCAACGCCCACCTTCGAATACTGTCTGTCTTGGATCCAAATAGATATAAATTTTCCTCAGAAAAAGACGAAAAGCTTCTTTGGGTTTTGAACAGATGAAATCAACTCCCTTGCCAAAAAGATAGTTTGATATTTCAAGCTCAGACATCCCATCCTCCAGCATGCGATCTTCCACCGTGAGAAAAGCAGAATATTTCCAGATACAGCCGTCCGATTTCGGCATATTGGATAAGTAAAAGTTCTCTCCCAAATTGGTTCCCAAGGGAACGAAGGCACCGAACACGCTGTAATTGCGCACGACCCAGGGCACCAGAAGAATGCCCGACACCAGCCATACCATGGCGTGATAGCGGACGATATGGGGCAACGGATAGCGAAGTCGCACCATGGCCAAAGGAAGGATCACCAGTAAGGGCAAAGGCAAGCCGCGGGTCATAATCGCGGCACTCCAGAATAAACCAGAGACTAGCGCACGCGGCCAGGATGGAGCCGAAAAATACAGAAAAAGGGTAAATAGCGAACCCGTCAAGAGAAAGGTATAAAGGGTCTCTGTGCCCAGGACCGAACAGCTAAAATAATAAGCGTAAAAGGCAGGATACACAGCCGCTATGAAAGCTGCCCAACACGCGCTCCAGCCGCCGAATAATACAAATGCCCATAAAGCGATCATCAACACAGTCGCGGTGCTCAAAAACGCCTGAACCACTCTGGCCGCCTGGTAATTGTGCCCCACCGTCCTGTATATGGAAGCCAGGAAAAGGGGGTATCCCGGCAGGCGATAAGCTGTCAGATTGCCCCGCGCGGTACGGAATCCTCGCCCTTTCACCACGTTCATAGCAATGTGATCATAATCGGTGGCGTCCTTCTCTGGAACACTCTTGTCTCTTATCGCCACATCAAAGCGAATAGCTGCCGCTAAAACAAGGGCCAACACGATCAGAGCTTTTTGGAGATTCGTCAGGGACTTACGTTCCATGATTCCCGCTCATTTCAGGACCTGCTACAACAGCTGAGGATAAGGATAGGTCGGCGGGTACGTCCCGGCATCCCGCCGCGCAAAGTTTTTCCACCATGAAACAGTAAGTCCATACATTAAGGACGTAAAAATATATTCCGACGACTACCATCGAAGCGCAAACTGCAAGACGCAGGGACCTTGGGTTGAGGGAAAGCGCACATTTCAACCAATGCTGCACGAACGCGCCAACCAAAAGACTCAATCCCATCATGGGACAGTAGAGATAGCGCGGATGAGGGTATTCCTTCCAACTAATCTCCAGGGGTCTGAGAACATAAGGGCTAAAGGCAATGACAAACCAGAAAACGGAAAAGAGCGCTACAGAGAAAAAGCGCCGTTCCTGAATCACCGGCCTTCCGAAACGAAAGAAAAAGTAAATCAAAGGGGCCAAAAACATAAAAGGAAGGACCACCCGCAGAAAAGGGATTCCGCTCATGAAAACCGCGAGCGCCTCACGGCGCGGCACAACCAGGTTGGCTAGGGTCCAGAAGATACCAACGATTTTCTCCATAAGATGCGGCTGCAAAGTGACATACTGCCGCATCGCAACACCATAAAGAGTGAACTGAAAGAGAAAAAAAAGCGCCTGGATCATAACAAAAGGCAGGTAGATGAACAAATTCGAGGCAAAAGGTCTCGAAAATATATTGGTTCGGCAGATCAGGACATCATAGGCCAGAACAAGCATAGGGAAAACAAAAGCTTCCTCAGTAAAATTCAAGGCGACAAACCACAGGCCATAAACGGCACACAGTTTGGCTGCCGAAGGAGCCTTCCTGAAACTAGCAAACAGCATCAACGCTAGCAAGGAGAACAGGGTCATGGAGACACGGCACAAGTTTTCTATCCATCCAATGGTTTGAAAGTGAACGCCCAAAATGAGAAAAAAGAGTCCGGCAACCGCTCCTCCGGTGAGCCCACCCAAGATTCCTCTTGCAAAGAGTGCCAAGAAAAGAGCAACAACAACATGCAAGGTCAATAGGATTGCATAGTAATAAAAAGGCCTGAGTCCAAAGATCCTAAACAATCCTCCCAACAACAAATAGGATGCAATATTATTCCTTCCGGTCTCGTCCGCCTGGAGCATGGTGGAGGGCCGTGTGACCATCACGTTTCCCCTGTAGAGCATATTGATATCTTCAGTCCCATTTTGAAATCCGTTGTCAGACACCGTCAGAATGGCAGCAATAATATAGGCCACCACAGCCAAAATGAAGAAAAAGGTAAGTCGCGAAATCCGATTCATCTCTTATGAGTCAGTCCTGCTATTTTTCCGCAAATCTTCGCAGTAACTCCCTCCTCGAAAGGCATCTAGCGTTAGTAAACCACTGGAAACGAGCTCTGTACCAAAGAATAACCTTAAAACTTATGAGTTTCGTCCACATGAGCAAGTTCCTGGCTTGATACAGCAAAACCTGATGTGGTAAAAAAAGTAAAATAATTGACGTCTGGCAAAAGCGGAAAAATGGCACCAAAATAATAATTCAAAAGCACACGAAATGTATTGACGGGGCTGATGGAATTATAAAGCAGCTTTTCTCCGCCACCCGGGAAATAATAGGCATTTAGAATGCTGAATCGTTCTCTTAACCCCATCCGATTAGGATTATACCAATCGACAAATGCCGCCGGACCGTGATCTCCTTGAATAATAATAATAGGAGGTCTCGGGGATACCTCTAGAATTTTTGAGACAGCCTCATAAGTTTTCTTGGAAATAAATGCCGCCTGAGCTTTATACCCTTGGATAAACTCCTTGCGAAGGTCACCTTGAATAGACTGCAGACCCAGATCATCCCAAAAAGTAAAGGGCCGCATGGTCTCGGGTGGTCCGCCATCTTGACCAAAAACAAAAGGAGGATGGGGCGAGACAAGATGGACATAAGCGTAGATGGGATAGTCACGCGTCTCGGCGGCCAGTTTGGGCAGATAGTTCAAGGTCGAAAGGATGGTGCGACGGTGACGATTGATCCGATATGGTGACCACCAGTCCGAATGGTCCATTCTATAAAAAAGAACGCGCACCGGTGTCATATTCAAAAGCGCGTAGTGAAAGTCACTGATTCTATTAGGTGAACCCACATGAATGTCTGCACGCGGAATCTCCGTAACACCATATTCAGAATAAAAGGAAACAATTTTATAATTCAATTTTCTTAAAATGAAGAAAAGTAAACTTTCTCTCAATCCGCCGTAGGTTTCGGATTTTCGTTGAAAATTCGAAAATATATTATTACGTTGGGATCCAGACAACGGCGGAAGATAAGTGAGGTTTAAAGTAGCCCCCATGGAAGAATAGGTATAAACATAATTCGAACGGCTTTGATCAGCAATATAAAATCCTTTTTGCTTCAATTTATCTAAAAAAGATGAGTTATCATATCCGTAAAGTTCCTTTAGAACGTCAGATCGTCCATGGCCATCCAGCACAATGTGGTAGATATCAGGAGAATAAGTCTTAGGTTTGAGCTGGGATAGGTTTGTAAGCGCCGAGTTTGGGGCTGAGTTCATGCCCCAATGAGCGTAAAGTACTGATACTGAACAAAACAAGAAGGATAATGTAAAAAGAATAAGGGAAAAACGCCTCAAGAGACGGTCGACCGCCATCGTCCATTTCTCGCTTCGATAAAGGGTAAAACTGATCACCAAAAAAAAGGCAAGCAGTGTCAAAAAAACAGAACGGTCCGTTCCAACAGCTAAACCTCCGATCTTCCAATTGCGGACAAACAACTGGATATGACCAAACGAAAAAAATAAAATCCAGAGCAAGGAAACAATACAACTGCTTTTTTCATTATTTCGCAGTAAAGAGGACAGCCGAGACAAAAGTAATGAACTAACGGTCAAGACCACGACGACAGGAAGCACCAATTCCGTCCAGGATACCTCATGGATATTTGCACCATAAAACGCTAATACAGGGAAAACGGGAAATAAAAAAGGGTGCAATACCTTCGGAGTCTTCGTCTTATCCACCTTGCTCATTGAACTATTTTCCCTCATGCCTGTGGCCATTTCGCTCCATCAAGTAAAGCGTTCGTTCGCTCCCTGGTATCTTTTGCGCATTGCGGATTGTAAAATATCTATCAAACAAGACCTCAAATGCCTTTTGATCGTAATGAGAAAATATATCCTGGCGGGACAAAAAAAGCCTCTTGGCTTGACTGTCTGATTTAGGAATAAACTCAATCACAAGATAGCGGCAAAGGCGACTCAGATAATCTGCAATTTTGTTGAGCGGCAAGTTGTTGGCTATCGCAAGGTGATGAATAAGGGCGAGCGCAAGGATGCAGTCCACCGGTCCCCGCCTTTCAAGTGACACCCTTTCCTCATGAGCCCAGCCTATTTGTGAACTTGGGTTCATCAGATCCATAACCAAAGGAAGCAGGCACCGCTCTTGATGCTGCACGGTGTCACGGTAATTAAGTTCGACTGCTGCCTCATCCCCATCGAAAGCAATCGTCATGATTCCTGTGCGTGATGCAAGCCGGCTGTAGAGTCCTCGATTAGCCCCCAAATCCCAAACCATGTTTGGCTTTACGATTGATAAATAGTCTTCGATGATACGACTTTTTTGAAGGGCAGCTTCCTCCGTATAATTGGTCGTCTCGTAATACTGACTCCAAGGACTCTTCGGGAAATCCCACTTCAGTCCTTGGATCAAACCCTCCAGACTCTCGATCAGTCCTAAGAAAGCCGTCCGGGAGAAACCCTTTCCTTGGTTAGGAGGTACTGGATGATCAGCAAATTTCTTCTGACTCATGCTATGAAGGTGTAAGTTTAAAAAAATCGCGGGATGGAGATAGGAATGCCAAGGCAGAAGCGCCCTGGCAAGATCTAATGGAATACCATCCATGTAGATACGCAATAGTTGTCTTAACCGCACATCGGTCATGCTCATAAGAAGGAGAGGAGCGAGAAAATGCTGGCAGAACTGCCTGTAGGCGGTCCAGGGAGTACCTTCTTTATAAAATTCGAAGGACAAGGTATCGATGAAAATCGGGTCGTTCCCAACAAACTGAACATTGTAGGAACTAGAATCCTTTAACGTCATACCATGTTTCAAAGCCGCCTTCTGGATTTGTAACGTTAGGAGAGCAGCTCTCCGAAGCTGACTGTAGCACCACTCATACGGATAGGAAATAAAGGGAATTCTCCTGGGCTTTACGATCTTATAGGGCGCCTCCGAAGAAACGGGATCTGTCATTTGGAGGGAAACCTCTTCGTGGTCTACCAACAATCCGCCCTGACTAAGCTCCTGATACAATCCAGAGCTCACAAGGTGGTCATAGGCTTCTTTATAAGAATGGCTGATAAACCGATGAAGGACTCCCTCACTGGAAAACAAAAATCCGCTTGGGTCGCGAAAAGAACTTGGTTCCTTGTCCACAGCAATTTCTTTCGATGTGTTCATTTCTAGAGGAAAGCGAATGGCTTCTTTTCAACCCCCATTATTTTTAGGAGGCTTTTTACGAAATAAATTCCTAAAAAAATCCTTCAAGATCTTGAATAAGGATTTAATCCAAAACCCTAAGGTTAGAATCCCTGCGGCTAGTATCATAAAGAGATAACTCCCGCTTCCGGGATCCAAATAAGCGTAAGCAGTCACCGGGAAAAATAAGATCGCCGCAGGTACAAGAAAAATTAATCTCCAAGCAAACGCACCCTTTTGAAACATCATGGTTTGCTTTTTTCCTCTGCTTTTAATTTTCTCTTGATTCACCGAAATATCCTCCCCCCCTATTGAGCGCATAGTACACATACAATCCCTCATCTCCAAAGATGATCTCGGGGAGGCCAAACCCCAGCTTCCAGAATCGCAGGATTAAGCCCGTCAACGAGATCAAGCACAATAATATCATCTAACCCTCGAGGAAATTCCTAGCAGCATCACTCGCCACAATTAAAATATTTGTCATAAGTGGTCGCAGGGAAAATGTTGCGTTTGCTCAGCACTTTAATCAGCAGCCTGAACTTTTGAAGCAAGCGGTAATGGTTCGGATAATCATGGAAGGTCTTAGGAGGAAGGGACATAAAACTCTCAAACTCCTCTCGACTGATGCCGAGGCGTTTAATGCACAAATCAATGATCTTGGGATCTTCAATAATATAGATTTCTTTCACCCGGGCCAGAGCCTCTTCTCGAGGCATCTGTCCGGAACGTACCAGCGCCGAATAATTGTAAACTCTCCTGTTAATGCCGAACTTGGTTCGATAAATATAATTCATCAAACTCTGGTACAAATCATCAAAATAATGGGCGCCCGGGTAAACCCACCCTAATTCCCTTTTGATAACCGTTTCCGCTTCAGAGCGGATATATCTCACATAATAAAGAATAGGAACAGTCTTGATTCCCCGCCAGAGCGCATAATAAGCAATATGAAAAAGGTCCATATTGAATCCGGGGTCGGTTGGGTTCCACGGACGCAGCTTGAGCGAACCGAATCGTTTGTGAACAGCCTTGAGGTATTTACCATCCAGATAATTCCAGGATAGCGGTGCAATCCCTTCGGTTCGGAAGGACTGTCCAAAAAGCACATACTTGATATTTTCTTTTGCTGCCACTCCATAAAATGCCGTGCCTATGCCAATGTCCGTTCCCTCCTCCAGATCCGGTGTGGAGGCCTTCAAAAAAGCAATCTTAAGGTCCTTGGACTCCCTCCAATCCGAGGTGATGGTTCTCAAATCGACGCCCAACTTCTTCGTGGCCTTCAACATGTTTTCCCCGGCCACCGGATTGCTGAACCCATCATTGAAATGCACAGCCAAAGGTCTTAACCCCAAATTTTTTTTCACGTAATAAAGCGTGTACGTACTGTCACGTCCCCCGCTGACGCCCAGCACACAGTCGTATTTTTCACCCTTGCCCTTCTTTTTGATATCCTCAACGATGCATTCTAATTTTCTTAGTCCAGTGTCATTCAACGGAAATTCTTTTTCTAACTTGTCGTGAAGCGCACAAAAATTGCATTCTCCATTCTCGTCAAAACGAATACCTGGGATCGATGTATCCATGATGCAGCGGGTGCAAATTCGATATTTGTGATGCACCTTCGACTTCATAGGTTCCATAGCCAATTCCGCTTTCATGGTTTTATATCACCTCTTCGAATTTATATCCTTTTTTCAGCAACATCTGTCCTATTTCCGTCCCCTTCTCTTTTCTTTCAGGGATAGTGATATCAGCAATGATTAATTCTCCCGCAAATTCGTTAAACTGGCCCCGTGCCACGATGCCGTTTTTATCAACAGCAAGTGAGCAACCGATCATCTTTTTGCCTTCGTAGGGGCCGCCGACGATGTATCCCACGCTCGTCGTTCCCACAATCACCAGGTCATACGCCTTCGCCAGGATGGAGTACGGTTTGATCCACTTTTCCTTGTAGGGATCCCCCGTTTCATCTATCGAATAATCGACCGTCCAAGAGGAGGGCGACAAAATCAATTGGGCTCCCATCCTTGCCAGCGTGTGGCCGATCGGCAGTCCGTCAATATAATTATCCGCACAAACATTCACGCCGATCTTCCCGAATTCCGTGTCGATGACCGATAAATGCTGACCGATTGCATAATAGGGATGTTCCACAGTCAATTCATTAATTTTGTGATATTTTGAGATGATTTCACCGCTTGAATTGATCAGCAATGCGGTATTGAAGTTTCTGGCACCTACCCTTTCCGTCAACCCGGCGCAAATATAAATGCGGCTGGCTTTCGCTTGGGCGCACAATCGGTCACTGTACACACCCGGAATCGGCTGGGCTTCACGAAGAGCACTGGGATGTGTCCATCCAAAATCAAAGGTCTCCGGCAGCAAAACCAAATCGCAGCTTTTTTGCGAGGCTTCCTGAATCATCCTCTCAGCCCGCTCTAGGTTTCTTAAAGGCTCTCCCCCCTCCACCAATAATTGCCCCATCCCTATTTTCATTTTTCTGGACATACCTTACCTTACAGATTTATCATTCGTGAAGAAAATAAAAACTGACCACAACTAAAAACACACCTATCATTTTACGAACCGTTATCGGTTCTCCCAAGAAAAAAATCCCGAAGGTCATGATAAAAACTAAATGGAAGCCGACCAAACCGGGATAGCCGACCGACAAATCGATTCGATTCAGCGCCAGAAACCACAAAAAGGGGGCCACCAAAAAAGTGATGACCGCCGTGAGCAAAACCGGAGATTTGACGAACTCGAGGATATACCGAATGAAATTTTGTGTGGAACTGAAGTCAATGTGCCCTAGTTCGTTGAACTTCATTTTGACGATGAAAGCTGCATAGGAATCACAGAGGGCCGACAAAATAATCAATCCCCAGCTCAAAAGGAAATCCTTCATAAAAACTCCTCTTTCTGTTTTAGTTGTGTCTTCGACCAACGCACAAAACACCCTCGTGGCCCCAGAAACTGTACGTAAACCGTTTGATGTCCCAGCGTTGATGATCTCGGACGAGTAAAGACTCCAACGCTTTTTGCCGGCGCATATACCGACCCCGATCAAGCTTGCGGGCAAGCCATGCAAAGGGATGCCTCCACGCCGATTCAGGCATCACACCATCAAATACGACCACGCAACCACTGGGTTGGACCACACGCAGCATTTCGGTAATAGCTTGGCCGACCATTTCGTCGGAAAGATGATGAAACATACCAAAATTCCATACCATATCAAAAGAGCGATCCTGAAAAGGAAGTCTCGTTGCTGATGCGGTAACCGCTCTTCCTCCCGCTTTTTGAAAGGAGCGGCAATAAGCATGGACGCGATCCACTCCTACTGGAGCCAAATGGAAACTCGATAATAGCGACTGGGGGCCACAGCCCACATCAAGGTAACGTTTCCGAGAGTTTGCTACACCAAGTACTGACTTAATCTCCCGAGACAAAACTTTTTCTGTTCCAGGTGCTAAAACTTTTTGAACAAAGCGATAAATAGGAGGGAATTCCAGGATCTTCCAGAGGAACTTTCTCTCATTTCCCCGTTCTATCGTTCTTTTGGCTTGCAGTGACCCTTTGCTCAAAGGACGTTTCGCTTCAACGGTCAACATCGTCTGAATCTATTGTTCTATCCTCAATGAAAAAGAGGGGTCTCCTCCTTGTTTCATCCAGAGTTCGCCACAGGTATTCACCGAGAATACCGAGCATCATCATTTGAATACCTCCTAAGACAAGAATCAGGATTACGGTCTCCGCCCAACCTGGTCTCGCGTAACCCAGTAGAGCATAAAGGACTATAAAAGTTGCGTAAAGAAATCCTGATGTTGCGGTGATAAACCCGACCAGCGAAATCAATCGAAGTGGAACTCCGGAAAATGCGATGATCCAATCCAGAAACAATCGGACCTTACTGCGAATGCTCCACTTGGATTTTCCGGTTCGTCGTGATTTCCGATCATACTCCACATAACCCTGTTTAAAACCCAGCCAAAAAAGGAGTCCCCAAAAGGATGTATTGCGCTCCTGACAGGAGTTGATGGCATCGATTACTTTCCTCGACAAAATAAAGAAGTCGGCATTGGACAAATTGATTTCGGAAGAATCAGCTCCAGAAAATGCGACGATAAGTTTATAGGCACACGTCGTTAACACTTTCGTTAGAAACGGCTCGTCTCTTTTCTTACGGACCCCCCAAACCACCTGACAACCGGTCTTCAATTTCGCGATCATGTCATTTAAAATACCTGCATCATCCTGACCGTCTGCTGAAATGCTCAACGCAAGATCGCCCCGAGCAACCGAAATACCCGCTCGTAGAGCTGTATGGCTTCCGCTTCTTCGACTCAATCGTATGCAATAAATCTTTGGATTCTTCAAGGACTTGACGGCCTCGAAGGTCTGATCCGACGAATGGTCATCAACAACAATAATTTCATAATTCTTCACATCAGAACATTGCCCCGTAACCTGATTCAATTGTTCCGTGATGGATTCGATATTTTTCGCCTCATTATAGGCGGGAATGACAATGGATAAGAAAAGAGGGGTAACGAAGGAAAAATCCTTTTTTGGTTTGACCGCTGTAGCCGAGTAGGGTTGGCTCATCACTTTAACCTCTCATGATTCATTGAACCTGTTGCTCTTTCAAGCGCGCTTTTTGAACCAATGCCTCGTCTCGCCACTTGAGCAATTTTTTCAAACCTTCTTCTAAAGAAACCTGGGCCTTAAAAGCTAAACGCTTCGAAGCCTGATCCGGTGAACCAAATCTCCTGGCCACCTGATTGACGCTTCGGCTTTCGTGAAACTCGGGTTGAATGGAACAATTCCGAACTTTCAGGAGAAGCCTGAGAAGTTCCAAGACAGATGTTTCTCGTCCCGTGCAGACATTGAAGACCTCACCCGACTCAGGTGAATGAAGCGCCTTCCAATTGGCTTCCACAACATCGTCAATGAATATGTAATCGAGCGACTGCTTCCCATCCCCAAAGATAACCGGAGCTAGACCTTCATCCATCCGGTCAAGCCAGCGGATCAAAACTTCAACCTCGGGCCCTGAGAGATTCATGCCCGGTCCGTAAATATTGAAATAACGCAATGCGATATAATTGAGATCCTGTGTGTTTTTAAAACTCCTTAACAGATTTTCATTCGCAATTTTGAAAATACCGTAAAGGGTGATGTCATGCACAGGATGTTCTTCATCAAGAGGGAGACGCATCGGCTCCCCATAGACAATCGCTGAAGACGCATGCACAAGTTTTTTAACCCGATGTTCGATGCAGGCGGAAACAACGTTAAAGGTTCCGTCCACCATGATTTCGTGAGCCAGCCGGGGCTCTTTAGCGCAACGGGTGACTCGCAGGCCGGCCTCGTGAAAAACATAATCCGCGCCCGATATTGCCCTAGCGACATCGGCGGGATTCCGGATGTCCCCCACAACAACGTCGAGCCGGCGATTTCCTTTTTCATTGACCAGCAAATCCGGAAGCGGCTTATCCACATCAAAGAGGATAACTTTTCTGGCGTCTTCTTGAAGGAGCCGTCTGGCAATGGCGGACCCGACAAAACCCAGGCCTCCTGTTATCAGAAACGAGCTATTTCGCATTCTTTCTTCTTGTCTTGCGTCCATTCTTGAGTAATTTTACCTCTTGCTTTAAGTTCCTTAGGATACGGCCCGGTACACCGACCACCAACGAATAAGGCGGAATCTTCGAGTTTTCTTTTACCACAGTCCCTGCGCCAATCACGCTGTGATGGCCGATTTCAACACCCTTGAGCACTGTGGCATTTTCACCGATAAAAACGTAATTACCAATCTTAGTGGGTGCCGTATCTACCTGATGGTAGCGGCGTTCGCTGATGCATCGTTTGACCGTCGAGTGGGTCAGAATGTGGGCTCCGCAACTTATGTCACAACCTTTTCCTATCTCAAGTCCGCCTTTGCCGTCGATCAAGCAAAAAGCACCGATCCATGTTTTCGGGCCAATCTGAGGATTACCGATAATCCAGGCGTGAGGATTGTAGGGATTGGACGGTATGCCGTGATCTTTTATCTGATCAACCAACGAGAGCTTGTTTAAAAGAATCGATGACATAATCCTGTTCCTCCACAGTCATTTGAGGATAAAGCGGCAGTATGATTGTCTCTCTGAAAGCCTTCTCCGTCTCAGGCAAGCGAATATCGCCAAAACGATTCCGGTAAGCGGGTTCCAAATGAATGGCCATAATCCCACGACGCGTTGCAATCCCCTTTTCCAACAAAATATTCATAACTTCATCACGGCTCCTCTTTGCCTTGGGAAGAATACGTAAAAGATAAGACTGGTAATTCCCTCTGACGCCCTCGGGCTCTTTAGGGATCACAAGTTCTTCCATGGAGGAAAAAGCTTGATTGTATCTTTCGGCAAAGTATCTTTTCTTCTCCAGAATTTCGTCAAGCTTTTGCAGCTGGGCAAGTCCGAGCGCTGCTTGAAGGTCACTCATCCGATAATTGTATCCAAAGACGGGATATTCCTCGAAAACAATCTTCGCGCTTTGATGGCGCGAGAGATCCGAGACCGACGCTCCGTGCGATACGATCATCCGTGCCGCTCGGGCAAGCTCTTCCTTCGCGGTTGTGATCATTCCCCCTTCACCTGTCGTGATCAATTTGCGTGGATGAAAACTGAAACAGCTGAGCTCGCTGATTCCTCCAATACGATGCCCTTTATATTCCGAACCCAAGGCGCATGCAGCATCCTCTAGGACCCGTAGATTCCGCTTTTCGGCAATTTTCAAAATGGGGCCAAGATCCGCAGGAAGACCAACCTGATCGACAGGCATGATCACCTTTGTGCGCCCAGTAATGAGGCCTTCCATCGCGCAAGGATCGATATTATAAGTTTTGGGATCAATGTCAGCGAAAACGGGTATAGCGCCGCGGTGAATCACGACATTGGCCGTTGCGACGAAAGTAAAAGAAGGCAAAATGACTTCATCCCCTGGACCCACGCCTAAAACTTCTAAACTGATCTGAAGCGCACTGGTGCAAGAGTTAGTGGCAATGGTAAACGGCGCACGCACATAATCGGCAATGGCCTGTTCAAATAACTTCACACGCGGCCCCTGGGCAACCCAACCGGACCGGACTGTTTCAATCAGCATTTCCTCTTCAGAATCATCGAAGTAAGGGCGCGTGACAGGAATGACTCCGGAAAATAATTTCTTTTCGCTTGGCTTCACAGAGAGATCCTTGTTCCTCCCTTTTTGAGCGATTGGTACGCAGCTTCCAGCACTCGGACCACCTGAAGACCTTTCATACCGTCTGTTTCCGGTGTTCTCTGATGTAAGATGCAATCAACAAAATGAGCACATTCCCGGGCCAGCGGCTCATCCACATCCAAGCGTGGACTCACGATATCCCCCAGACGGTAGCCTACTTTGGTTTCTCGCGCGTGGAGATCGATATGCGCGCCTTGATCCGCGATCTTTATTTTTTCCAAGCTCTCCAGATCATCATAAATCGCCATTCGTTTGTTGCAAACAATGGCCATCCTCCGCATTTTGGCCGGCGCTAGCCAACTTAAATGCATATGGGCCATCACCCCATCTGGGAATTCCAAGCGGATAAAGGCCACATCTTCAACGTTTTTCCGAAGATAGGATTGCCCCCATGCACTGACATACCGCGGTAGTTTACCCACCCAGCGCAAAATGATGGAAATATCGTGCGGCGCAAGATCCCAAATGACATTGAGGCCATCGGATTGATAGAGCCCAAGATTGACACGCACCGAATCGATATAGAAAAGCTCTCCCATTTCTCCCGACTTCAACAAATCTGCAATCTTAAGAACCGCCGGATTGTATTCAAAGGTGTGGCCCACCATCAACGTTTTATGAACCGTCTGAGCCAGACGGACCAAAGCGGATCCCTCACGAACCGTTGCCGTTAAAGGTTTCTCGACAAGCACATGCTTTCCCGCTTTCAAAGCTTGATGTGCAAGGTGATAGTGAGTGGAGATGGGTGTTGCAATCACCACAGCATCGATGGTCGGGTCTTTGAGGATGTCCTGGTATTTCGTGGTGAGTCGGACGCCCGGAAATTTTCTGGAAAAAGACCGGAGCCTTGACTCTTCAAGATCGCAGATGGAAGCCACGGTTGCATCCGCCAGGCCGTGAAAATTACGGATCAGATTCGGGCCCCAATACCCACAGCCCACAATTCCCACTCGTACGCAACCTTTGAGGGTTTCATCCAAAACAGAACGATCCGTTTCCAAGCGGACAAGTTCTTGCCGTTTCTTATGAGCTGGCGATAATTCGTCTTTTTTTAAGATCCTGGTAGGCATCCGAGAAATACTCCTCAATCGAACCTTGACTTTTAATCCAATCAACAAAATGACCCAGTCCCTCATTTAAGGAGACAGTGGCCTTGAATCCGAACCGATTTAATTTTTCAGAGGCGAGTAGCATGTGGCGAACATCACCCCAACGAAATTCACCTGGAATTTCTGGTTCTAATACTCGACCATATAGGGACCCCAGAATTCTTACCAGATCAAGAATCTTGGTCGGTTTTCCTGTGCCAACATTGAAAACTTGACCGTTTGTGTCTGCGCTCTCCAGCGCGAAAAGATTGGCCTTGACTATGTCTCCGACATAAACAAAATCCCGCATCTGCTCGCCGTCTTCATAAACAACCGGCCGTAAATTATTCAGGAGGCGTGTTGAGAAAATCGAGACCACGCCCGTGTAGGGATTGAAAATAGACTGTCGGGGCCCATAAGTCACTCCATACCTGAGCGCTACAACCGGAATGCCTAACCGCTCGCCGCACGATAAAGCTAACTTTTCTTCAAATTCTTTGGATAAGGCGTAAGGGCCCCGCCCATCGGTCACTCTTTCTTCCCCGGTAAGAAGAGTTTTAAGTTCATTCCCGCATTTTGGGCAAAGGAGATTCCACTGCTTGTTTTTAAACTGCGCAAGTGTGCGTGCCGGCGGACTCAGGATGCCGTGCTGAGCACATTCATAAAATCCCTCCCCATACACGGCTTGGCTCGATGCCACAATAACCTTTTCGACAGGAAAACTTTCTGAAGCAATAAGTTCGAAGATACGGGCCGTTCCTCCGACATTGACATCAAAATATTTGGAAATGTGCTCTGTGAATCCTCCGAACGCCGCTTGATGAAAAACAAAGCGTGTCCCTTCAAGCGATCTCCGGACATCCGATTCATTGCGAACATCTCCCTCAATAAAATCCGCATGGGGATTGATCCAGTCCGGCTTCCCTTGCCGGTGGCTTTGTTTTTCAAGGCTATCGAGAATGGTAACTTCATAACCCTTTTCAATCAGCAAATCAACAAGATGAGAACCAATGAGTCCCGCCCCTCCCGTCACCAAAGCGCGGCCTTTGCCAAAACTCACTTCTTACCTACCTCCGCTTCCTGCGACTCTGAAATGAGCACGGGTTCTCCGCCTCGGTCAATCGAATCTTGAATCGCGCATATCGCGCGGACCACTTGAAGCCCGTTTAGACCATCTGCCAATGGCGATTTCCCGGTCTGAATCGATTCGACAAATTCCGAGCAGACAATTTCAAGAGGTTCCTGGGCCTCAATCTTGGGACTTATAATATCTCCATCCCGAAGCAGCAACTGAAACTCTCCGAAACTATCGTAGGGCTTATCGATGCTCACTCCTTTTTCAAATATTCTCAACTTTTCCAAAGGATTCAAATCGTCAAACAGGATTCTGGCCTTTGAGCCAATGGCCGCCACCTGCCGAAGCTTATTCGAATCCACCCAACTGATATGAATGTTGCCTATGATATTATGGTCATAAAAGAGATTAACAAACGCTACATCCTCGAGCTTTTGATTCAAATGACCTACGCCAACCGCAGAAACTTTTCGAGGTTCTTTGCCCAATAAATAGGAAAAAATGGATACATCATGAGGGACCAAATCCCATACCGCACTCACGTCATTGCGAATAAGTCCCAAATGGGTACGGGTAGCTTGCAGATAGTAAATTTTCCCAAGAACCCCCTTATCAATGTACTCCTTCATTTTTCGAACGGCAGGATTGTAAAGAAAGGTGTGTCCCACCATGAGAATGAGTTTCGAGGCATGAGCCAAATCAACCAATTCCTTTGCCTCTTCAACGGTCAGGGCGAGGGGTTTCTCAACCAGGGTGTGCTTGCCCGCTTGTAAGGATTTCTTGGCCAGCTCATGATGCGTCATCGCCGGAGTTGCAATGATTATCGCGTCGATAGTTCCATCATTGAGCATGGCATCAAAGTCCTGAAACACCTTTAGATGAGGGTGATGTTTCTGTGCCTTACGCAGAACAGCTTCCTGTTTGTCACAGACAAAAGGCACTTCAACCTCATTCATGAATTGAAGATTCCGCAGGTAATTCGGCCCCCAATGCCCGTAACCTACCAGAGCTATCCGGATCATCGTCTTAGAGATTCCCTTTTTGCGTTCAATTGATCCACAGCTCCCATAATCCGGGCAGGATTACCGGCCACGACAGACCGATCGGGGACATCCTTCGTAACCACGCTTCCGGCCCCGACCAGTGCCTCTTCTCCTATGACCACGCCGGGAAGAATCGTAACATTCACCCCAATCCGTGCCCCTCTTTTAACATGCGGCCCTTCCAAATGATCACTCACAGGGTATTTATCGTTCGCAAAGATAACTCCAGGCGCAATAAAAACATCATCTTCAATCACCGTGTACTGCGCCACGTACCCGTTGGAATGAATTTTGACACGATTTCCAAGAACACAACTATAATCAATAATAGTATGGGTCCAAATCGAAACCGAGTCTCCTATCTTGGAATCCTCTCTAATAACCACATGATGTCCCGTTTCGAAATGATCGCCAATCTTCACACCTTGGTAAATCACGCTCCCGCTTCGAATCTTCGCAAAATCACCGATCACAAGATCTCCGGCCTGCTTTAGTCTTCCAGAAGGGTAACCGAGAATGACATCCTCATCTACGAAAGCATCTTTCCCCACTTGAATGTTCGCTCCGGGCCATTTTTTCATCGGTTTTGAAAACTTCCCTTCTTCACGAGGCCCGTTTTCACCTGGTTTTCGATCCAGGCATACGAACGAGCTAGGCCTTCCTCCAGTGAAATTTCCGGTTCCCATTTCAGAACTTGACGAAGACGTGTGTTGTCAGAATTACGGCCCCGCACCCCTTGTGGACCGGGAATATGTTTCTTCGAAATACGGTAATCCGCAATTTTCGCGATCATGTCAGCAAGCTCATTGATCGTTACCATCCGATCTTGGCCCAAATTTAACGGTTCTCGATAATCTGATCTCATGAGTTTATAGATACCCGTCACGCAATCATCAATATAACAGAACGATCTTGTTTGCTCTCCATCTCCCCAAATCTCAATCTCCGGATTACCCGTCAATTTTGCCACGGCGATTTTTCGGCATAAAGCCGCGGGTGCCTTCTCGCGCCCGCCATCCCAAGTTCCAAACGGACCAAAAATATTATGGAAGCGGACAATGCGTGTTTCAATTCCATACTCCTCGCAGTAATGAGTGCACAAACGCTCCGCGACAAGTTTCTCCCACCCATAAGCATCCTGAGGTTGAGCAGGGTAGGCATCTTCTTCTTTCAAGGGAACTACATTCACATCAGTCTGACGATACTCAGGATAAATACAGGCTGAAGAGGTGTAGAGATAGCGTTTCACACCATTGATGCGAGCCGCATCCAGCGTATGGATATTAATCAGCGAATTATTGTGCAGGATCTCGGCGTGATGGGCCGATATAAAACCCATACCTCCCATATCAGCCGCTAAAGCATAAACTTCCGCTACATCCCGCGTAGCTTTTAGACAATTTTCCCATAGCCGAAGATCTAACAATTCAAACTCATCCGCATCGGTCCTACTGAATTCAGGATACTTGAGATCCACCCCTCGAACCCAATAGCCCAGCTTCTTCAAGTACGTGATGGTATGATGACCGATGAACCCGCCCGCTCCGGTAACCAAGACCCTTACTTTTTTATCCGCAATGTTCATAAGTAGATAACCCCTCAGGGAATTCGAGCAGTTATTATAGACCTTTTACCGCTTAATTTCTCCCACATTTTAATCAATGCATGGGCTGCCAAAATCATAAAAAATGGCATAGCCGGGTAACGATAACGAACCACACCATGCAAGAGGATATGCAGAAAGAAGATATAAGCAATCAACGAATACACTGGAAAAAGATCTTTCCACCGTCTGAGATTCAAAATCAATCCTATCACCCCTAAAATTATCACCGGGATATAAGTAGCCGTAGCAGCCAACTTAGCCGGAAACGGGGAATCAGCCTGGTAGGGACGCCACATACCTACGAGCTTTGGCCGTATAAGCTTAATGAATCGGGCTGGGTGATTCCGAATCCACTCGACTCCTTTCTTGAAAAAGTATCGGTCGGCTTCCCGCGTATAAGGATCCGGCAGTTTAGGGCCTCCTTGAGGAAAATAGGAATCGCGGTCGAAAATCCATTCTCCTCCATGAGAACTTCCCTTCACCGTGTCATTGTTAGAAAGGTAGAGGTAATGGCCGGAGGCGGTCGTGAGCATTGTAAATCGTCCGTAAAGGAAAGAGTTGCGCAATATCCAGGGACTGAGCACTATAAAAACTACAAATATAAACGCTGAGGCTTTCGAAATGCAAGTCCTAACGGGTTCCTTGAACACAAAAAACCAAGTTGAAAGCCATAGAAAAAAATAGAGAAGACTCTCTCTTATTAAAAGCGACAAACCTGCAAAGAACGCGGCCCACAAAATATTTCTTGTCTGCTTCAGACTATGGTAGCGGTAAAGATAATAAAAACTCAAAAGCACAAAAAAAATGAAAAGGTTTTCTGCCATAACTTCAACCGTGAATCTAATGGAAGCATAGTCAACAGCCATTAAATAAGAAGCCAGCCTTCCGATTTTGTCCCCAAACATTTCTCGCCCGAGCGCAAAAAGGATCACGCAGCTTGCCGCTCCGATCGCGGCTTGGGCAATATAAACTCCTAGAGGGAAAACGGTAAGCTTCGATAACGCACCGACAAACACACAATAAAGAGGCGGCCGACGTGTCGTGGGAACGCCGTCCAATTCGACAAAGCCCTTGCCTTCAAGCACGGAGCGACCCTCCGCATAGTAAAGTGTCGAATCCGAAGAAAGGCGACCACCCTGACCCGCTTCATACCAAACAAGGATAAAGGCAAGACGCACGAGCAAAGCGAATAGGAACACCATCCGCCAGCCTCTCATGAGCCCACCTGCAAATCTTCTTTAACCTTCAGCACATAAAGTGCAACTACCAAACCTGTGACAAACCAAAAGGGCTCCATGATTCTCACAATATAAAAGGTGGGTGCCCCAAAAGCATGTACCAGGATGCCGATGAGCCCCGCACGGTACCCCAAAACCATTCCTTTGAAAAAACCGTCCCGCAAAATATGGAAAAGCCAGATGCTGATTTTAAAAAGTCGCACAAAAATCCAGATCCAAAGCACAAGACCGATAATTCCAATTTCAGAGAGAGTCCGTGCATATTGGTTATCCGAATAATAATAGGTGACTCCCCTGCCAATCAGAGGACTCTTCACCCAAAAACCCTGTTGCCAGACTCGTGTGAAAGCGGTGAGTCTCTCCTGAGAGGACTGATCGACGCCAAAGATTCTCCCTGGATTTTTAGCATCATAACGCGTAAAAGCCAGCCGGTCTTTCACGGCTTCAGGAAGCCAGATAAAGGACGTCAGGCTCGCCAAAATTAAAACGGTTATGACCCATTTTTTTTTCGCGATCACCGATATGAAAAGCAGACCCGCAATCAAAGCAGCGTAAGACGTACGATTGAGCGTGTAAAGGAATGGGATCCCTACGATGATGGCGACAACTCCATACACCCATTTCAATAAAACGCTCTCGGCATAGATGAAAAGCCCAAATAAAATAAGGAGCAAAAAGGCCATATAACCGCCGACACTGGCCGGCTCGGGAGACCCTTCAAAAGGGGCCGAGATTCTGTGCTCAGAAAAAATCTGAACATGGGGCACTTGAAAGAGAGTGTAAATGCCTACCAAAGTTAGGGTGATAAGGGCAAAAAAAAGGAACTGCTTCACTTCCCTTTCTGTTCTCGCATAATTCATTACCAGGAAGAAAATCACAAAAAACTCCGCCGTCTTGAAAACATAAAGAACTGCTGTGAGGGGCAGCACCCATCGGGCGAAGATACCATGCGCCGTCGATACAATCATCAACCCCAAAAGGAGAACAATAGGCTTGTTGAGCGGAGAGCTCGCAAACATGCGGAATTCTTTTTGGACGGAAATTCTCGCCATCCAGGCCATAAACAAAACTGGGATCAGGATATCTTCCACACGGATCACCAGGTAACGAAAACCGAGCGGCATAATAGGTATCTCTGGTGAGAAGAGCATCGAAAGAACGGTCAATGCCAGCCCCACCTTAATTGCAAAGAAGGAAACAAAAAAATAAACCGCCGCCAGAATGATTAGAAAAAGATAACTCTGTGAGATATCTGGATTCATGAGGGTGCCCTTCCCGATGACTGCAAACCGATTTGCTTATAGATTTCTTGAATGGTCTGGCGCGCCAGTAAATCCCCCGGATTGGCATCGATGGCATTCTTATAAATCTCAACCGCTTCTTCATTTTTTCCGTGAGCAAGGAAAAATTGGGCGATCGGTTTTCGAATCACGCTCTCAAAATAATCACCTAGGGTGCCCGCAGTTTGCTCAGCCCGCTTGAGCGCAAGAAAGAGTTCCCGCTTGGCCAAGTCCCAGCGTCCTTTCTCGCCTAATAAAACTCCTAGGCAACGATGCACCTCCCATAGGTCCGGCACCATCCGCCTTAAATCATTATAATCCTGGGTGATTTCATAGGCCTGTTTGATGAGTTCGCAAGGATTCACAAAAGCCCCCTCGTTTCGGTAGGGAATCTTCAGAAACCTTTCAAACGCCCGGATGGCCTCATCCTTTAAACCCTGCCGGATCGCAAAAAAGCCAAACTCTGAGATAAAGAGTGCATTCACCGGTTCAAGATCCATCGCTTTGCCAAACGCGCTTTTCGCCCGATCGATTTGTCCCTCCTCTTCATAAAGAAATCCGAGCAGGTAGTAAAAATCAGAGGCGTAGGGTTGAAGTTTGATGGCCCCTTCAAGAGATTCGATCGCTCGCCGGCGGTATGTCTGGCGGTCTTTTCGATTCATAGATAAGCCCGCTCGCCTCTGATAAAGCTCACCCAGTCCCTTACGGTAACGAACGTCATAAGGAACCCAATGAACTGCCTTCTCGAATTCCTTCTCGGCTCTTATCCACGCGAAATCATGCTGATCCCGTGTTCCTCCTTCGAAAGAAATTTCAGCAAGCAAATGCCTTGCCGTTAAAACTTGCGCGAGAAAAACCAAGGTAAAAACAGCCAACCGCAAAACAGTCGGACTCGAAGGGGAGACCCGTGATGAGAAAGAAGTCGAAAAGTCGTTCGATCCTTGACCTGAACTTTGAAAGAGATAAGAACTTAAAGCCAGAAACATAACAAAGAAAATCGTGACCGCATAAATACGAAGTGCAAAATCCAATTGGCTCGCCAGGATGAGACTCACGGCAAGGGCTAAAAAACCACTGCCTATGATTTTGTCATGACCGGCAGTATTTTCGGACTTGAGAAAAGAGAAACCTCTCCCAAAATAAAAAAACAAGAAACCAAGTAAGAAAGCCATTCCTGGCAGACCAAAATCCACCCCAAATTGGATAACATCATTATGGGCGTAATCCACAAGAAAGCGGTCCACATTGACACGATACATCGGAAAGACAGCCTGAAAGGTTCCCAATCCCCATCCCCACGGGCGGCCGGCGATAGCGGATAAACTTCCCTTCCACAAGTCAAGCCGGTAAGTAAGATTAAGAAATTGAACATCGGGTCGCCAGAGCTCGGAAAATCTCTCCAAAATAAGACTCCATCCTTTCCAATAAAATGCGCCCAGAATTGCCCCGATCAGAGTCAGACCCATCAGTGTCCAAAAGGCCTTGCTTCCCACGACGCGGTACCTACTTAAACAGAATAAGAAAACAAGAAGCCCACAGGCGAAAGCAATCCACGTCGTTCGTGAGCGGCTCAAAATCATCGCCCAAAGCATCGGGCAGGAAAGCCCTAGGAAAAAAAACCGTACCGTCCAATTCTTGTGAAACATCAAAAGAGAAATGGCTGAGAACAAAGCAAACAACAAAAAAACGGCAAAGTGACCTCCGTTCACGAAACGAGATGACAAGGACAGGGACTGATACCAAAAGGAATGTGGCAGGACACCATAATATTGTAAAAGGCCATAGACCGAATAAAAAGCGCCGGCGACTGCCGTAAGCCACAGAAACGAGATCAAACGATTTCGAGAGGTCACAATGCTGCGCACGAGAATATAAAAAATGATGCCGCACAGCCACCGTTGGAAGGTGATAAAACTCTGAGAGGGGATGGCGGAGATCAAGACGTACCCAAAAGCAAGAAAACCTATCCCGAGAATCCATAAATCAAATCCCTGAAACCCCCGGGAGATCACTTTTTTAAAATTGATTGTCGGGATCAGAAGAAGGAAAAAGCTTAACAGGGCGAGCTGAGCAACCAGCTGATCTTTAAACCTCGTCAACCCATAAAACCAGGGTACGCAAACGAGAAAGAGAAAAACACACACTAGGAGAAATATAGCGTACGCTCTCGACCGGCCTGTTTCTAAGGAAATCATGCTTTTCCATTATAGAAGAAAAAGATTAAAACTCACCGGAAGAGGGCTTTCTTCCGCGTTATTTGCTATCATCCTTCGAACTTGCTTCATTCCTAGACCGTTCCGACTTTATAAAGCGAATGATGCGTATCCAAACTGCTGATAGCGAAAGAAAAAAAGGTTCCCTAAGCGCTTTTATCTTCTCCCATCTCGTCGATAGTTCGATTCTGCTTGCTCTCTTCCCACTTACTTTTTCACCCTTTGATTGGGCATAATAACCGTACTCTTCAGATCCATAATATCGCTGGTCGTAATAGGAATGATGTTGACTCTTAACCGCATTGAGAATACAACCAACAATCTTGCCGTGGACGGACTCGAGCGCATGCTTTGCTTTAAGGCAAATATGCCGGGGAATGAATCCTGCCTTGGAAACCAGAATAATTCCATCCACGCAGGACGCAATGACTGACGAATCGGCTACCGAAATCACCGGGGGAGAATCCAAAATAATCATTTCAAAGTGATCCCTCAGTTCAGCCAAGAGAGTTTTCATTCTTTTGCTTGAAAGAAGCTCCGCGGGATTGGGGGGAATATCACCTGCTGTCAGACAAGAAAGATTAGCTTCTACCGAAGGGCGGATATAAGTTTCCCAAGAGTCTCCATTGGTTAAAGCATTGCTGAGTCCCCCTGCACCCCTTCCCAACTCAAGGATTTTATGAAGCGATGGACGCCTCATGTCCGCATCAATCAATAATATCCTCATACCTGTTTGGGCCAAACTAATCCCTAAATTACACGCGGTAGTTGTCTTGCCCTCTCCTTTGATGGCACTCGTCACTTGAATAACTTTTAAAGCGCGATCGACAGATCCGAACGCAAGGTTGGTGCGAATAATACGATAGGCTTCTGAAACATAAAGGGGAATCGTGGCATCGGTTGTGTTCCAATAAGACCGGACTTTAGACCGGACTTTCTGGTTGAAAGGCAATCGGAAAGGATCTTCGGTCGGGGATTGAACTTCAAATTCAACTTGCGGGACCATGCCCAATGGAAAAACTTTAAGATAAGAACGAACATCATCCAAACTTCTCAAACTGCTGTCCAAATATTCAAGCAAATAGGCCAGACCTGCACCCATGGTAATCCCGACTAAAAAGGCTACCAATAAATTAAGTTTCTTATTCGGGCGGATCGGATTGCCCGGAACCACACCCAGCTCAAGCACTTTTGCATCTAGCCAGGCATTGCTGCCTCCCGAAATTTCGACTTCCTGGAGTTTGCGGAAAATAGAGTTGTACATGTCACGATTGGTACGAGTTTCTTGTTCCAAAATAGGCTTCAGGGTTTGGAGGTCTACTTCTAACGGGGCCAGGGATAACAGGTCAAGATGAGGTGTGGTTAAGATTGAAAATCCATCCATACGCCGTCCGATTTCCATCTTCTCGAGATTGTTGATGCTTAGTTGAAGTTTGTTAGCCAAATCTGGGATGGCCATCCTTAAACTAATCACAAGAGGATATTTTTCATCATAGATTTTAAGCGCCTCGAGAAGTTCGATTTCCTTGCCAACTTTTTGTAAAGCCATTTCACTCGTTTTTATTTTGTCCCGAATCTCACCGAGGCTTTTAGAGATAACCGAAAAGGATTTCTTAAAAGCTTCAATTTGCAACTCGTAAGTTGCCTCGACATAGCTCGCGGCTGCGGCATCCACCAATTGTTTCACGACGATGGGAACGTACCCCCTTGCAGAAAGTAAGAGAATCCGCGCACCGGTTTCAACTTCAGCAATAGACAAGGAAGATCTGACCGCATTCACCAGAGCACGGTGTTCGGCATCTGACAAGACAGACTCTTTGAGAGACTTGCGGAGTGACTTAATCCCAAAACAATCGAGCAAGGATTTTTTTGGCTCAGTCCCTTCCATCTTTTTTATTATTTTCTCAGCTAACAACAGACCCCTGACCATACGAACTTGAGTAAGATGAAACGTGGGATCTTGCATCACATTGAGTGTAGCGCTTGACGACGAGACCTCCAAGTCTTTCGGTTGGATCACTATCTCCGCGGCGGATTGGTATACGGGCCTCTGAGTTGTGTTGATCAAAAAAGCTATCAGGAGGCAGAAAATAATAGCCCCACCGAATATTTCTTTTCTCTTCATTAAAACATGGAGATAGTCGTGAAATCCCACCTCCGACTTGTAATCAGAAACAGTCAGCTCTTGATCTTTCTGGGAGGAATAGGGGGGAACTACTTTTGTCTCGGCCATAATCAAATCCAACTCTCGGGGACCACGATGACATCACCCGGTTTGATAATCACATCGTCTTTCTTTTTGCCTCTCATAATGTCCACAACATTCAACTTGATCACGTCCTCTTTTCGACCCTGCTTTCGAATCATGATACGATTGAGCGCTGCCTTGTCAGTCGCCCCAGATGCCATTTTGATAGCTTCAAGAACGGTGATATCTTGGACCCATTCATAAGGGCCCGGGTTTTTTACTTGACCCAAAACATAAAATCTTTCTCCCGTCCCCGAAGAAATGTAAATAGTATCTCCCGGTTTCACCATCACATTTTGGGATAGATCCCCTTTGGAGAGAAGTGATATGAGATTCACATCTATCACGTTGGCTCCTTCTGATTTATCAAAATCCTTAGAGGACAGAGTACCAACGGGAGAAGAGGACGACTCAGAAGCTAGCACAGGCCGAATAATTGTCATCCGCTTGGAATTAGGGCTCACACCTCCCACCATAAATAAAACCTCAAGCAGTGGCAGTTCACCTTTCAACTTGTAAAGGCCCGGCTTGACGGCTTCACCAAATACCAAGATCTTCTTACTGTTATACTCCTTGACAGTAACGCTTAACTGGGGATTTTTTACATAACCTTGTGCCAGTTTCTCCTTCAGAAGCATTTCCACTTCCTGGGGCGTGCGACCTGCCACTGGGATATCTCCGAGAAAGGCATAATTAATCATACCCTTAGAGTTTACCACCACCGATTTGGTTAGGTCCGGAGACTGCCACACTGTAACTTCCAGGACATCTTCGCTTCCGATATGATACGATTCCTCTGCGGCAGGTTTAGCTAAAAGGTTGGAAACTGCAGAAAGTCCCAGGACGGCAAGAAACAAAACCACACGTCTTCTAAGTATTCTATGAGGCGGCTGAGGCATCTTACCTGAAAAATCGTTGGCTAGAAAATCTCGAAGAAAACTTATCTTTGTGCAAAGGATTCAAAGCGTTTCCTAAACGAAAACGCACCACTAGTCTCTGGTACCCTAACCCTAAACAAAATTAGGGCGTAGTCTTTCTGCCTCAGAAGGATATGTTAAGACCCCCGGTCAATTTATGAAATGTATAATCGTGTCTTGATGGATCATTGGGTGACTTAAATCTTCTGCCGAAGGTATAGCCTAAATCAACACTCATATATCGGGTTAACCGGTAGCCATAAGAAGCACCCGTTTCCATGGTGGTTTCGTTGTTCGATATACCACGATCAAATGAATCTGACCTTAGCACGTTATCCTTGGCGTTAGCTTCTGTAAATTGCCAGCCCATAAAAGCGGCTACGCTATTTTTCTCATTGAAATTATATGTGCCTGTTGTCGAAATCATATGCACTTTCACGACACGGAAATTCGCGTTAAGGTTGTCAAAGTTTGTTGCTGTGGGATTATCTTGCCGGTTGACGAAGTCAGTAACAAACGTATCTTGAAGGGTCTTGCTATAGTTCAACGCCCACACCAACTTTTTGCTCAATAGATGGGTCACCGCTGCCCCCCAGACCAACTCTGATTCCCCATGCCCCTTTCCCACGGTAAAATCACGGTAGGCCCAGCCAAAATTTGCTGCCAGGCTTGTCTTGGGACCGAGTTGATAACCAACCCCCAGGCCCGGCGATATCTGCCAATAATCTTTCTCCTTGCTTGTGACATTGTCAAAGTGTCTTGCATTCCAACTGAAAGAGGGCCCAAAGCCTAACTTTTCAGTAAGTTCATACGAAAGCGAAGTAGCGACTCCATTATCATTGAAGTCGTATTGCGCGTTCGAGGTACCGGACTGAGGCGGCTTATAATGCTGGAAGGTATCCGAAACTCTACCCGATAGTTTCTCATCGAAACGATGGGAAACTTCACCCGTAGCGGTTTCAAGAAAGAAGGTACTGCCACTACGATCCGGAGATTCGCTCCACTGAATATTGTTGCTCGCACCAAGGACTGTGTCCGACGTAAGGTCATAGCGCGCCAGGGCATTGATATTATGAGTGCCCACGTTGAAAGCCGCTTTTCTGCCCTGAGTAAAAGACAATCCATAAACGTAATCGGCTTCTGTATAGAGTTTGTCCCCAACAGGAAACGTGACACCAAGACCCGGGGCCACACGCGCTAAGAAAGCTGCGGATCCCTGATTCGTGCCAAAGTTTTGATTGCTAATGAACGAAGTCGAGGTTGAAAAATGGGGCTTGATTCTTGGTTTAGTCCCAGCATCGGCCGATCCAATCTCAGAAAACATGTTGGACATACTCGAACCCCAATTTTTAGCAAGATTTGAAAACCAATTTCCACCCTCTGAGCCACCTTCGGCTCCAAAAGAAACACCCGCCGCTAGAACAAAAAACGAAAACACAAAAACAAGACAAATCAAACAGCTTTTGTTCACCTTAGCAGTTTTTCTGGTTAGCATATTTTCACCCCTTAGATTTTTATATCGTTGAATGCGCATTTTCCTTTATTAATGTTTAATAGCCTCTATTTACGCTTATAAAATGCCTTACGCTTCAAACTGCGGGTGTTGACCCAGAAGCTGAGCTGGTTCCTCTAAAAACACCAAGCTTTTTGTCTGAAAACAAATTTTTTACTGCTTCCTGCACCTTGCTCACTAACTCATCAAAACTTAACTTACTGGTATCCTCATCAGGTAAAAGGCTTGTCAAGAACTCCTTCGTAATCGGTTTATCTTTCGCCCAACCCCCTTCAGGAGCCACACCTAATCCCATCAAAAAATTAATCGCATCTTTTCCCTGAGCAGCAGGTGGCAACTTACTCTGAGCACCAACCACTTTAACAAGCCACAATGCAAACTCACCTTGTGTGGTTGTTCCCTCTTTTAGTTCCGCAAAGCTAACCGATGGTATCGCAAACATAATTGCCAACATGATGACCATCGTTAAAATCAACAATTTAGCTCTCATGGTTATTCCTCCTTTTGATATCTTGCACTTCTACTTGATTTGTTATCGGCAATCTTCCAAAATCCTTAAATTGATTTTTTGATTACATCTAGGAGATCGTACTACCGTAACACTTGCACTTTCTACCCATTGGGGAGAAGTGTATATGTCAAAGGCACATACGTCAAGCAATTTTTCTGTTTTTTTACACCCAACCCTTCAAACCCTATCAGAAACAAAACCGACAGTACCTTAAAACCTAAACGCGCGAAGTAACCTTGCCCGGATTTTCGCGTTTTAACTTGCTACCAATCAAAACAGCGAGATCGACACAGCGGTTGGAATAACCCCACTCATTGTCGTACCAAGCAACCACCTTCACCGATTTCTTATCAACAACCTTGGTGAGTTGGGAATCCACAATCGAAGAACGTGGGTTGCCTTTGAAATCCATGGAGACAAGAGGTTCAGTACAATATTCCAAAATCCCTTGTAATTTTCCGTCAGCAGATTTTTTTAAAACTGCGTTGACTTCCTCCGAGGTAGTTTCCTTTTGTACCTCACAAACAAGATCCACAACCGAAACATCCGGGGTCGGAACCCGTAACGCGAAACCATCCAGCTTTTTGTTGAGCTCTGGAAGAACCAGCCCAATGGCTTTGGCAGCACCGGTCGAAGAAGGAATGATGGACATCGCTGCTGAACGTGCGCGCCTCAAATCGCTGTGAACAAGATCAAGGATTCTCTGATCATTCGTGTAGGAGTGAACCGTGGTCATTTGCCCGTGAATGATTCCAAAATTCTCATGGAGTACTTTAGCAACAGGTGCCAGACAGTTGGTGGTGCAGGAGGCATTAGAAATAATATGATGTTTTTCAGGGTCGTATTTATCGTCATTAACCCCAATCACAATTGTGATGTCCTCATTTTTCGCCGGCGCAGAAATAATTACCTTTTTGGCACCGGCTTGGAGATGGGCCTTGGCCTTTTCAGCATCGGTAAAAATACCGGTCGACTCAATCACAATATCTACGTTCAACTGTCCCCATGGAATTTCGACCGGATTTTTATGGGTAAGGACTTTAAGCTCTTTTCCATCAATCACCAGTGCTCCTTCTTTAGCTTCCACTCGCGCATCAAGAATGCCAAAGGTAGAATCATATTTAAGAAGATGAGCCAAAGTTTTAGTATCGGTAGGAAGATCATTGACAGCAACAAACTCAATATTTTTATTCCTAAAGCCGGCGCGGTAAACCATTCGGCCAATGCGCCCAAATCCATTAATACCTACTCTAATAGCCATTACATCCTCTCCTTCTGTGAATCATGAAAATAAAAACCACTGATAAAAGTTTCTCTAACTCCAAGCAAACGACCCAATTATATGAGCCTGTGTCAGCCTGTCAAGTATTTATCAGTTTGCGAGTGTTACTTATGCATCAAAACTATCTTAAGGAAATCTGAAAAGACCATATTTAAGGAGTACAAATAAAGCGTGCACGCCATCTTTCCAGTTGATCTTCTTCCCTTCTTCATAGGTCCTACCACTGTAGGAAATACCTACCTCGTACAGTCGGCATTTGAGCCGGCTGATTTTGACCGTAAACTCCGGTTCGAAACCGAATCGATCTTCCTTAAGCTGGATCTTTTCGAGTATTTCCCGTCGAAAAACCTTGTAGCCAACTTCCATATCGGTGAGATTGAAATCCGTCATCATATTGGCAAGCAATGTAATAAACGAGTTGGCAACATAATGCCAGAAATAGAGAACACGATGGGCTTCACTTCCGACAAAACGTGAGCCATAAACGACATCCGCCCTGTTTTCCAAAATAGGCCGCAAGAGTTTTGGGTATTCCCTGGGATCATATTCAAGATCTGCATCCTGAATAACGATGATATCGCCAGCGGCCGATTCAAAACCAGTGCGCAATGCCGCACCCTTTCCTCGATTTGAATCATGGTAGACAATTTTTAAGTCCTTCAGACATTTCTCCTCAAACCTCCTTAAATATTCGCGGGTTCCATCTGAAGAACCGTCATCTACAACAATAATTTCCTTTTCATGATCTAAGGAAAGGTCAAAAATTCTCTGTAGAAGAGCGCCAATCGTCTTGATCTCATTAAAGCAAGGAATCACGATCGAGATTTTCATTAATTTTCATTTTATCTGGGATAACCCGATTAAAACTTCATTCCGGATGAAAGCCTGTGACCGATAGCGAATTCATGCCCTGTCATTTCACGTTTCCCCGCGGGCTGAACACGCTCGATAAGCAGGGCTTCCTTACCTGTTTGAACCCTTATAAATCCGGTTTTGTTCACTTCCAAAATCACACCCGGCTTACTTTCAGCGCAAGAAGGACTTGAAGCAC
>OBEQ010389677.1_pt1 | contig 54507 bp, 65 predicted proteins | sample 1670901 | NCBI WGS metagenome assembly OBEQ01 (sample SAMEA104232315, study PRJEB22302) | groundwater metagenome | biome: forest; feature: aquifer; material: groundwater | place: USA | collected 2011-08-07 | depth 5.4 m
AGAATTCTCAATACAAAAATCCAAAAGGTCTTTAATTAAAACTCCGCTCCCAACTTCGAATCCATCCTGAACCCTATTGAACCCCTTAATATTATTATGGATAACCAAACCGTCAAATCCCTTATCGCTTATTAAAACATTCGTCCCTCCGCCAAGCACAAACATCTTGCTCTCGCTATCATCCTGAGCTTTCCGAAGGACCTCCCTTAACTCATCAACCGTCTCCACTTCTACAAACAGTTTTGCAGGTCCGCCGATTTTATAATTGCTGTAATCTTTGAGAAGAACATTTGATTTAATATCTAGCATTTTATTGATTAGGAGCTACTACTAATTTTGCCTTGATCTCAAGTGTTTTTCCACCACGCCATATTGAAATACTAACAGTATCTCCAATTTTTTTACCTGCTATTATACTGGCAATTTCGCTATTTTCCCCCTCAATTCTTTTTCCATCAATACTTGTGATAATATCTCCCCTGATTATGCCGGCTTTTTCTGCAGGTGATTCTGGACCAACATCCTGAACATATGCTCCGGCAACAACATTGTTAAGAATCGCAAGATCGCTACTTAAGATTTTGTAGGCAACCCCAAGATATGGCCTATTGAACTGGCCATTTTTATTAAAATTGCTAATACTATCTTTGATGATATTTATCGGAAGAGCAAATCCAATATTTTCTGCACCGCTTGCAATCGCAGTATTAACACCAATTACCTGAGCTGAAGAATTAACTAATGGCCCTCCGCTATTGCCCGGATTTATGGCAGCATCTGTTTGTATGACATCATCAAGTTTTTCTGCAAATCCTTCAAATGGAGATCCTGTTGTTATTCCGCGTCCGATTCCGCTTACTATTCCCTGCGTAACACTGCCCCTAAATTCTCCCAAAGGTGTTCCAACTGCAACCACCAATTGCCCAACCTTAATCTTTGACGAATCGCCCATCTCAACCGGTTTTAAACCTGTCGCATTAATTTTCACAATGGCTATATCATTAACAGGATCTCTGTAAATACTCACAACATCGTATTTTGTACCGCTGTGAGTTATGACTTTATATTTTCCCGGACTCGTAACTACATGTTTGTTAGTTACGATTAAACCATCTTTCGAAACTATAAATCCTGATCCTATATCTTGTTCGCGTTGTGTTGCCTGCGGACGGGAAAATATATCAAATGGGTCGAAATTAACAATGCCCTGCTCTATGCCAACTGTTACAACAGATGGTGAAATTTTTTCAACTATGTCAATTATCACTGACTCTTCCGAAACTATTTTAACTTTTTCCGTAGACGGAGTTATTTTTTGGTTTTTAAGCGCGTTCCAAACCCCAAGTATCACTATAAGAACAATAACAATCAAAATTAATTTTTTCATCAGTACCGCTATTTTAACAATTGGAGAACTGCTTTTTCAAGCGCAGCATCATGACTTGGATCTTTTTCATCCAAAGATACTTCAATATCAGGCTTCAAACCTTTGCCATGAACCCAAGTCCCATTTGGAGTTAGCCATTTGGCAATAGTTATATGAAGACCGGCTCCATTTCCCAAATCAGTTGCCTGCTGAATTGTTCCTTTCCCAAATGACGTTTCCCCCACCAAAATCGCTCTTTTGTTATCTCTTAATGCCCCACTAACAATTTCACTGGCCGAGGCGCTTCCTTTATTTATCAGAACTACAATAGGAATTTCATACATAATGCCTTTCCTGGCAACAGAAAGTGTTTCCCTTGAGCCTTCCGAATTTTCCTCCAACACAACCGGTGTTCCCTGTTTTAAAAATTCCGAGGAAATATAAACTGCATCGGTCAGATATCCTCCGGGATTATTTCGCAAATCAACTACCAGTCCTAAAATAGTTTTATCTGCCTGCATTTTAAGCGCAAAGTCGTTAATAAGGGCAATCCAATCGCTATTGGTCGAGTCCCCAAATTGAGAAAGCTGAATATAAGCAATTTTACCCGATAGTCCTTTGGCAACTTTAATTCCCTCTATTTCCTGAGCGCTTTTTATCCACCCAATAACGCTTTTTATGGTAATCGTGTCTCTGACTATTTTTATATCAGCACTTTTACTCGAATCTTTGTGTAGAATTGATAATATAACAGTTGTTCCCTTAAGACCTCTAATTTTTCCAACTGTAAAAGGTAATGGCCAATCAAAGGTTGACTCTCCATTCACCTTCAGTATCAAATCTCCTGCCTTAAGTCCTGACCTTTCTGCAGGAGAACCCGCAAGAGGCGCAATCACGATAATCTGTTTTTCTTTCGTTCCAAGTTCTGCTCCAATTCCTGAAAATTGTCCGGCCATACCGTCTTTGAAAGTTGCATTTTGCACCGGCGGAAGAAACATTGTGTAGGGATCACCAAGGCTTTGAGCCAAACCATCAATCGCTCCATTGAGCATTTTTTGGGGATCAAGTTTTGTTTTGTCGTAGTAATTTTCCTCAAGTTTTTGCCAGACATTCCAAAAAGTAGAAAAATCAACATTAGCAAGCGGAGCTGGAGCTTCCCTATTTATTACAGAAAGGGAAGGTTTGTAGTTGTCCCATGAAACATTTACATGATTGTTGCCAAAATAGTAACCTACCAAACCTGAAATTATGATTATTACAACAAGTTGTAAAGATTTTATGCTTCTCATAAAGAGGACTTTTCCATTATAGCACCATTGGAAATCTAGCGGGAGATTAGACTGCAAGAGCCAAATGTCTTGCGTGCTTTATGCTGAAACCAACTCTTTTTTGGTGTTTCAAACAAAGCCCGCTTCTGGAAGCCGGAATAATCTTTCCTCTTTCTGTCAAAAATTTCTGCAGAGTTCCAATTTCCCAGAAAGAAGGCTCTTTTTTCTCGCTGCAGAAAAAACAGACCTTTGGGACTGAAAATTTTCTTCTTGGTTTTCTAATTACTTTCTTCATAGTTTTAAACTTTTAGTTTTTAGATCTTAGTTCTAAGCTAAAAAGGTATATCATCCGGAACTACCTCTTCCGTTGGCGGAGCCATTACTTTTTCTTCCTTGCCCGCTGAAGCTTTAGCGGAGGAGGGTTTCTTTTCCTCCTTGATGTCCTCCGCAACCGGTGCTTCTTCCGGTTCAACTGGAGCCGCTTCAGGTGTGGCCGGTGCTACTGCTACTCCGCCGGCTGGTCTATTGCTGTCAAGAAGAATCATGTCGGAGATAACAATTTCCGTTCTGTTCCTCTGCGCTCCGTCCTGACCTGTCCAGGTTCTTGTTGCCAAGCGCCCCTCCACAAAAACTTTTCTGCCTTTTACCAAAAATTGAGAGCATAATTCTGCCAACTTGTTCCATGCAACAATGTTGTGGAACTCTGCTTCGTCATGCTTTTCTCCTGCATCTGTTTTCCAGCTTCTGTTAGTTGCCAATCCAAAAGAACAAACAGCTGTTCCGGTTGGCGTATATCTCAGCTCAGGATCTCTTGTCAAATTCCCAATCAATGTTACCTTATTCAAACTCCGAGCCATAAAATTTAGAATTTCTTGATGTTAGATATTCTTGATGTCTTTGATTTTGAATCTTTGATATCTTGATTTCAAGAATTCAAGAACTCAATGTCAAAAATATCCGACCATCCAACTTCAATATATCTTATTTAGTTCTCAACAACAAGTGTCTCAAGATATTGTCGTTTTCCAAAAGTTTCTTCTCAAAATCCATTGGAACTGTTTCCCCTTCCAATGTAAAATCAAAGTAAAATCCGCTGGTTTCGCTTTTGATCTTGTACGCCAAAGATTTTTGTCCCACTTCATTTTCTTTGACAATTTTCAAATCTTTCAAGAGTGTTTTGACACCTGTTACTAATTTTTTCCTCAACGCGTCTGTCAAAGATGTTTTGACAACCAATATCAATTCGTATGATCTCATTGAATGTAATCCTATCATATCAGAGACTCCTAATCAATACCTTTTTACTTTACCAAAGCCCTTCCCTTCCCCTGAAGAAACGAGTAAGTTCTCGCAACTTTATCCACCTCAACAAACGGCATAAATATTTCCAAAGGGTTATCGGTTTTTCTGAGCCGATTATAAGTGAAAAGATTACCCAAGCCTATGTAAAAAAGCGAAAAAATAGCTCCGAATCTAATACTACCAGGATTTATTCCACTTGCACTGAACTGAAAACCAAATGCAAGCACTGGCTGCAATACAAATAATAAAACTTTTCCTTTAAAGTTTGTATCTTTCTCTTCCGACAGTTTTTCTCTCATTACGGCTTGAAGCAAACCAGCATTAACAAATCCGTTGAAATTGCTAATAAATTCTTTTTTTAGCTTTTCTCCGCTTAAACCTTTCTCCGACAGGGTATCCACCATCCTCTTATCGTTTATTTCTATTCTCCACCCCTGAGGAACTGCCTTAACTTTATATAAAGGTTCCCTGTTTTCATCTTCAATTTTTTGCCCCATAAAAAGTCCGCGTTTAGCCGTAATTGAACCATCACTATTTGCCTCTATTGATCTTTTGCTCGAAGCGTCAAAAGATGACAGATAAACTTTTCCGTCAAGATGAGCGATTTTTAATACTTTCTCAACTGCTTTTCTATTAATCTGCATTATGTAACTGAAGTTTCCTCTGTACCCATTTACAAAATTAGCATTAGGATAATCTGAAGGACCAAATGGCTCAAATCCATCAGGAGACATTGTATTTCTTTCTTTGTTTAAGGTTTCTTCCGCTGTATTCCTCAAATCCTTTATTGGCTGTTTTCCCTCAAACTTTTTTTGAGAAAAATTAAATTCCTGAGGCGCAATTTGCCCAGCTCTCTGTTCCAATCCCATAGTGTTAGATTATATCCCAGAAACTTGCTGAGGTCAAATTTTACTAATTCACTTAGGAGCCGATTTTGAATTCCACGACACTTGCCCCGCACAAAGTGCTCCGTGAGCCGTATTCGAATAGAATTGAAAAGGCGAACGGCAAACTGTGTGGGGTCCCCGTCTTCATGCTCCAATCTTAAACTCTATAACATCACCATCATTTACTATATAATCCCTTCCCTCAAATCTTGCTTTTCCCATTTCCCTGCTTCCCTTCCAGCCTTTGTTAACAACAAAATCTTGATATCCAACAACTTCTGCTTTTATAAATTTTTTCATAAAGTCAGTATGGATAGTGCCGGAGGCCATGAGCGAGGTTTCACCGAGCCGAATGGTCCACGCCCGAACTTCTTTTTCACCTGCTGTGAGAAAAGAAATCAAACCAAGTGTTGAATAAGCTTTTTTTATTAGTCGTTCCAAACCCGATTCTTTAATCCCCAAATCCGCAAGATATTGTTTTTGTTCTTCTTCAGAAAGTTCTGAAAGTTCTGATTCGATTTTTGCACAAATAACAACTAACTTCTGACTGCTAACTCCTAACAATTTTTCGTAATTCTGAATTATCTTTTGAATTTTTTCTTCCGAATAATCATTTTCTGAAACATTCAGAACAATTATTTCAGGCTTGTTTGACAAAAGAGAAAATGTTTTGGCAAAATCTTGTTCTTCTTCAGACAGAATAATTTCTCTCGCGGGCTTCCCCTCATTCAAGCCCTTGAATAATTTGTCAATCGCTGATTTTTCCGATTCTTTTGAAAACCTTTTGACTTTACTTTGGGCGGCTACAATCGATTGCAGATCTGCCAAGATTAATTCTGTTTCAATCGCTTCATAATCCTCTTTCGGCCCAATACTCCCCTCCCGAATAATATCCGGGTCTTCAAACGCGCGGACAACATGCGCAATTATTGAAACCTCGCGGATGTGAGATAAAAATTTATTTCCCAATCCCGCTCCCTCACTTGCTCCCTTAACCAATCCTGCAATATCTACAAAATTAACCGTCGCCGGTTTAATCGGCGGTAACTCACCCATTTTTTCTTCCTCTTTTGTAATTTCAGCAAGTTTTTCCAAACGATCATCCGGAACAGGAACAATCCCAACATTCGGCTCAATAGTTGCAAAAGGATAATTCGCAACAAAAGCCTGCTGCTTTTTCAAAAGCGCATTAAAAAGAGTACTCTTCCCCACATTCGGCAGACCGACTATTCCTACTCGTAGTTCCATATCCCATATTTTAACATAAAAGCAGCAATTTTGAGACTGCCCAAGTTCTAGAAACAGTTGCAACCCCCTGGCTCGTTAAAATTCACTTCCTAAAGATAAGTTACAACAGAATATGAAAAAATGAGGATTAAATTGCTTTTCTCGTCAGAAAAGTGTTTAATTGAATTAAGTCAATAAAATGACTAGATAGGAGGTGATTGAGATGCCTTTAGGTGGATTTTTAGATACCATGCCAGCTTGGCTATTTATTATAGCCCACGTTTTTTTCCTAGGAGTTGGGCTTTGGGCAGTAAAACAAGCAATGGACATGAAGCTTAAGTATGCTTCAGCATTTTGGCTTTATCCCATAGTACATGTTGGATTCCTTGCTTACTTTGGCGGCTTTTTTACTCTTAAGATGGCCGTTTTGTTGGAACAAATGCTTATCGTTGTAATGGTAGTTTGGATCGTAAATAAATCTCGATAAGAAATCGTTTCACAACTCAAGTACCATTTTTAACTAGCTCGAACTTGTACCAACTGGAAATAATTGCCGTCTATGTCTTCGAAGGTTGCAATATAGCCATAGTTTTCCATATGGTATGTGTCTTGCACTTTCTTTACTCCTGCTTTATCGAGTTTTTTTACATCCCCCTCAATGTTATTGGTTTCCAAATTAAACATGATTCTTTCTGCCCCTTTGCTTTTGCCAGACACTTTCGAGTGATGCATTATATAAAGACTGCAACCCTTCATTTCAAATGCAAAACCCTTCTCACCTTTTTCTCCAATCTCCATTTCCATGGTTTGCTTTAGTCCGACTTTTTGGGAATAAAACTCTCCAAGTGCTTGTGGATTTTCGCTAGAAAGCAAAATACTTTCAATTCCTTTAATCATTTTTTTCTCACCTCCTTCATAGCATATATTTATATACCTATTCGGGCTGTTTAACAGCTCCTGATAGTTCGAGCAAAATGTTTGGTTCATCACCTACTACCCATGCATTATGCCCTGGTTGAATAACTGATACATCACCTGGAATTAATTCCATCTCTGTACCATCATCCATTACAATTTTTTGTTTTCCGGAGATGATATATTTAACATGGAACTTTTGACAACTATTTCCCCCTACAACTAGTTTAACATGCTCCGACCATTTCCAACCTGGTTCTAAAGTCTCTTGTTGTACAGTAAGGTTACCAATAGTTATCACTTCTATTTTTCCTTTTTCAAAGGGAGTTTTTGTCTCATCCGAAGAGTTAAAATTCTTTCTTATTATACTTGTCATAAGTCACCTCCTCTCATTTATATTATAAATAAACTGATTAGGGTAAATTCACAACGGCCTTTAATGTATAAGGTTTAATATTTTCACATAAATCTTTCGCCTTTTTTATGAACTCTTTAAATTCTGGTTGATTTCGCCATGACTCAATACTCTTTTTATCCTTCCAAGGGCCAAATGAGATAAAACATTGTGGCTGTTCCTCATCTTGTAACAGAGTGGCTTTTGCATTTCCTGGTTGGTTTTTAAGTGTCCATTCTGCAAATGCTCGCCACGCGTCAATAAAGGCCTTCTCATTACCTGCTTTAACTATCCAAATACCTAGTGTGTAAAGCTGATGTAATGTTTCCACATTTTTTATTATAGCATTAAGTCGTTTCTTCCATCATGTGCTATTTTTAAAGCTTCTGAAGTATCTTTATGCTGATATTTCTGGAGCCTTTGAATGAATTATTCTCCCAAACTCGTCTCTTTGTGTGATTATCCTCTCATATCTGGGCTTGGGAGGGGTGAATTTATATTCAAATTCTAAATATGGGACAGTGAGATGTGTATCCCAACACTCAAATTCATATCAGAAGATTATAGCAAATTGATGGGGGTTGGGGAATTTTATCTGTAAATCACTCTAGAGTTGAAAGGTATTAAAAGTAGTACAATAATCTCTATAGTGCAAAACGAACGAACTCATTGGATAGATATTGCCCGCGGGATAGGAATCATTTTCGTTATCTATGCTCATGTTTTGGGAAGTCATGATTTCCGATATTTATTTTATGCATTCCATATGCCTCTTTTCTTTTTCTTATCTGGCATTCTTCATAAAAATAGTGAAGGTTTTACAGCTTTTTTGAAAAAATCTGCAAGAAGACTACTCATTCCTTATTTTATTTTTGCATCCCTAATGTATTTCTTGTGGTTTCTCAACCTAAAAAATCATAATTTATCCCATGAGGCAATAAAACAATTCTTAAGTATTTTTTATGGCAACAGTAATAACGGGCTTATGGCATTTAATAATATCTTGTGGTTTCTGCCAACACTTTTTGTAACAAGAATTTTATTCGCATCTATTACAGGCGTTTGGGGAAAAACCAAACCCCTTATTGCTTTGCTTTTTTTCTTCTCTGTCTTTGGATACATTTTCTCAATCTTTATGCCGTATATCAAGCTTCCTTTTGGCATAGAGACCGCGTTGTCAGGAGTAGCTTTTTACGGAACGGGTTTTTTATGGCAAAAATCCGATAATGCCAAGGATTTTATTTTCAAATACAAATATCTTTTATTCCCTATACTTTTAGTTTTGGGCAGTATAACGGCAACAATTGATTTTCAGAACTACGGTCACCAGATAGATATGCGGCTTAGTCATCTTAATAATTATTTCCTCTTCTATTTTGGCGCATTTTCAGGTATTTTTACATGGATTGCATTTAGCATGATTCTAAAAAAGAATTCCCTTTTGGAAACTATTGGAAAAAATGCGCTTATTTTATTTGCCTGGCATCCCATTGTTTTTATTTACTTAAACAAACTTCTTGTTGTATTTTTAAATCTAGATACAATTGACACTTTGAAAAAAATCATTCCTCTTTTGTATACAATAATTTCTATAAGCGTCATTCTTTTTGCCGATTCAATTATCAAAAGATTGAGATTTGCACTTCAAAGACTAATATAAATCTCCTGGGTTGGGGAATTTTACAAAAGTTTATTTTTTTCCAAACATCCTTTCAATTTCTTTTTTCAAATTGGCGGATCGTTCGCCAACTTCCAGAAGCTTTCTTCTAGCTTTTGGGTCGTCTGGCTTTGTTTCCCAAGCTCCTTTTAACGCTTGCGCCATCCTCTCTTGAGATTCTATGATTTTTTGAAAAATTTCTTCTTTGGTTGGCATTCGGCCACCAAATTGTCTCATTATTTCTTCTTTTCGTTTCTTACTAAGTTTTGGCATATAAAATTAATCTGTTTTTATCGATTGGAATCATTATAGCAAAACTTTCAAAATCAAATATGTTAAAATAAACGATAATGGCAGATTCAAAAGAAGGAAGACGTTTGCACGCATTAGCTGAAGATGCACGCGAAAGCGGAAGATTTTTGGAAGCGCTTCGCTACACAGATCAAGCAACACTTACCTATCAAAAAGATAAAGACTTATTGGGTCTTGCGGAAGTTCAGTCTTCGCGTCAAAGTACTTTCAAACATCTTTATCGGATAACAGAAGATAAAATATTTCTTATTTTGGAAAAATTTGCAGCAGAAGCTGCGATTGAGATTGCAAAGCAAAGCAACATTCCCAAGGCTCTTGGAATACCTTATCATAATCTTGGAAAATATTATTTTGAAGCGAAAGAATATAAAAAAGCAATAGATGCTTTCAAAAAAGCTGTAGAAAATCTTCTGTCTTATCCTTCAGAACGGCACAGCCGGTCTTCTGTTATTGCCGATATAAAAGGACACCAATTCGCGGCAGAATATCATAATGGAGACAAAACTGCATTGAATCGCGCATTGGAGGCGTTAAAAAATCTGGAAAATGCAAAAGAAAGTTCTTCCTACAATAAAAATGCTTGGCTAACAGGAGCACACATCAGAATTGCTGAAATGCTGGCAAAAGATAATCCGCAAGCAGGACTTAAACACATAAAAGAAGCTGAAGAAATAATCAACAAAGACAAAAGACTTATTCTTAGAAAATCTCAGCTGAAAAAACTCAAAAACCTTTTGATTCTAAAATAGGAACCGGGGTTGGGGAATTTTACGAAGGTTTATCTTTCATTATTCTGACAATTAGATTCCGGTATCAAATCCGGAATTAATTTTTGATAATAAATACTCTTAAGATTGTTTGGAAGAAAATCAAATGGGCAGATAAAATTTTTAAACCGTTGGTCTTCGCTTCCTCCCCCGCCAATTAAATTATTTGAATGATTTAAATCAAAAACTGCAAAATCAAAATTGTGGGCCTGCACAGTTCCAGTTGTATAGCCAATTAATTCACCTGCCGTAAAATGAAGAAGCGGAAAAAATTTGGTGTAATTTTCTAAGGAAGTATTAGTTGCAGGAGTTTTTGGGAAAAACTTTTTAATTTTATCCTCGGGGTCAGAGATGTGATTAATGAAAAACCACACTTCGCAACTGACCTGAAAATGCAGGTCATAATCTACAGTCTCTTGACCTTGGGTAATTCTCATTTTATAAACGCCTCTAACCAAATCTGTATCGACAGGAGCATAAATCGGCACTTTAGCAGCTTTTGCAGTGTCAATCCACAAAAAAGCCCGATCTTGCAATTTGGAAGCAATTAAACTATTGGGAGTAATTTTCAAAATCTTGTCAGCTTCAGTTAAATCATGTGTAAATTTCGGGTTTGGATTATTGTGACATGGAATCCCGAGATACGAGTTAGTTTTTGTTTGAGAAGTAGTTGGAATTACACTTTGAGATAAGTCTGTTTTTGCTGTTTGATTCTTACTATTAGTCAAAACTACAATGCAAATAGTCAAAACTGCGATAATAATTATCCCCAACACTTTTTTAGACATTAAGTTAATCATAATCCTCTTAACCATCTATTAGCTCAAGAGTTAAACAGCCCGGGATTGAGGTTTCAGGATAAAGCGCTGAATCCCCAACATATTCTTCCCAGGATTTAAAAAGGGCAGAAATTTTTTTGAGAGTTTCAGTTTTGATAGTCTCATCTAAATAAGCAAATGGGCAAACATGCTGCGGAGGATTTCCTCCTTTTAGGATTCCGATTTCGACCGTCCCATATCCGGAAGGTGCCTCTTTGTCAAAAGTGCTAACCTCGGCAATAATTTGTCCGGCAGTTACCCTATCCCCAACTTTCACTTTAGGATTTATAACATGTTCTGTCTCATAAATCCATTTTTCCATTTGTCCATTGTTAGTAACTTGAATTGAGTAATCCCCGCTCCAAACAGTTGCTACATTAGCGACTATTCCATCCACCAAAGACCTGACCGGCGTTCCTAAAGGAACTACAAAGGTGGGCTGGGGATTATATTTGGCAGGATGAGCGCTATCTCCTCCGCTCGGGATAAAAAAACCATAAGGCATAAAAATTCTTCCGAATTGAAGTTTCTGTTTGGTTAATTTAAAATCCTCAAAATTTATCCCAATACTTTTAAGCTTAAGCGGTGGTTCATCTGAATTCTGAACAGAAACAGTTGTTTTCAGAGTTTTGGGATTAGATTGTAAAATAAAAAGTCCCCCAATAATAAAAATTATCAGTAAAACTACAGCCAAAATCTTCATATTTATTTATATTGCAACATACATAATCACAGCCAAAATTGCCATTCCAAAATCTTCAATTAGAGTAACTTTGGTAAGCGGAACTTTCAAAAAAGTCCCAAGACACGCGCATTGAAATTTTTCTTTTTTAAGAATTTTTATAGCCACTCCCAAACCGCTAAAACCCATAACAGCAATTTCAAAAATTAAAAGCCCTTTTGAAAAAGGGTTGATTATCATTGCCAGTCCAAAGAAAAGTTCTATAAAAGGGTATATATACCCGTAAGAAAAAACTTTTTTGGCTAATAGGTCATAAGTCGAATACGCCTTCGCAAAACCCTTTAAGTCCATTAATTTGAAACCGGAAAAAACGAGAAAAAATCCAATCATAAAATAAGAGATTGTTTTTTGCAGAACAAATTCCCCAATTGAATAATTTTTGTATGTCAATACCAGAGTTGTCAGAAGAATTAGGGTTACAATAATAAAAAGCGGTGTATAATTTTCGTTTAATTTTTCATTTTGCATGAGGTCCATGCCGCATTTTGGGCATCTTCCCGGCTTATCTTGTTTTATTTCCGGATGCATTGGACATGTATAGTTTTCTTTATTTATCATTTATTTTTATTCAAAGAGAATTTAATTAAGGATGGCATAAATCTATCCAATCCCAACCAGCCTGCTGTTCTCCAGGCAAGAATTAAGAAGAATTGTAGAACAAGCATTTGGGGATTTATACTAAGAGTTCCTGCAAGAAGATAATTTACATTCATTAGCGCTCCAAAAAATGCCGCAATTCCGGTAAATGCTCCCAAAATCAAAGCTACTCCGACAAAAAGTTCTCCGAAAGAAACCATGTATGAGAAAATTCCGGCATTCGGAAGAGCTACCATTTTTATAAAATTAGCATACCAGTCAGCGACACTTGGATGGGCCCCTCCTGTTTTTAACAATGTTCCATTCAAAAAACCACTGATTGCCACCCCTGCTTTATCTCCTACCCAAACCGGATTTATGACTTTTTCCCAACCGGCAACGAGCCACTGCCAACCGATATAAACTCTTATTATCAACCATAACCAGGAAAGTCTTTTATCCGAAAAAAGGAAAAGAAATAAAGGATGTGCTGGCGTTTCTATAATATTATTTTTAGCCATAAATAACTCCCTCTTTTTAGTTTAGTACTATTATTTTAAATTGCAAGCTTGATATAATAAGAATATATATATGCTAAATAATCTTGATTATTGGACACTTTTTGGGTTTTTCGCCCAGATTATTTTTCTCATGAGATTTGCCGTGCAATGGTTTCATTCGGAAAAACAGAAAAAAAGCATTATTCCCATGAGTTTTTGGTACTTGAGCATTGTGGGCGGAATATTAATTCTAATTTATGCAATCAAGCGGGGTGATCCGGTATTTATTGTCGGACAATTCTTTGCTCTTGCTATTTATATCCGCAATATTATCCTTCGAAAAAAAGCAAGCCAGCTATAATTTGCTTCTCCACTGTCAAGAATTTGTCCTGATTCCGTCAAGCCACACACAAAACTTTTTCTTACAATAGTTCCAATATGAACGACGAAGATAGAAAATTTCTAAAATCCGTAAAGGAAATGAGACCAAGTTTTGAGATTTTCAAGAAAATGGTTAGGATATTAAATGGCGTTGAAGAACAGACAAATAAACTTCTCAAAAACTCCTTATTGAAAAAAATTTAATAAGTACGCAGAGTACACCCTAGGGGTGATATTGTATCTGCACCTCATTCATTGCTTTTCGCAAAATAATCATAGACTGCCTTTGAGATATTGGTTATTCGTTCTTGAGCACCAAGAGGAGAATTGCTTTCAGACATGATAACAATTATATAATCACCCCTGGGGGCAAACACGATTCCTCCATCGTGCTTGAACCATCCGATATCCCCTGTTTTGTGGGCAATTTTCACATCAGCTGGTAAATTTTTCGGTAAGCCGTCATTGAGTTTTTGTTTTTTCAAAATTTCAATCATTTGTAAAGATGCATTTTTACTCACCAATTCTCCTTTATAAAGTTTTTCAAGAAATAATCCTATATCAGATGCTGTTGTTTCAAGAACACTTCCAACATTGGATTTAAAACCGTTTTGCTTTAAAAAAGCTTCTATTTTGGAAACGCCAACATTCTCAGTCAAAAGAAGAGCTGCATAATTGTGAGAAATACTAATCATTTGCTCCAAAGCGTTTTTGACAGTCATCTCAATCGTCCCTCCTGTCAGCTCCGCCTCACTTGAGGCAATTTCAAACTTTTGATTTAGAATATCTATTTTCTGAGTCAAGACTTCGTCTTCTTTGAGGTCCCCATTTTTGATTTTTTCAAAAACCGCTCCCATCACCCAAAGTTTGTACAAACTTCCCGGCTCAAAAACGCGGTCCCCATTCAAAACATAATTTTCTTCTGTTTTGAGATTTTTTATGTAGACCCCATATGTTCCCTTGCTTCCTGCCAAAGAATTAGTAACTGTTGTTTTGAGGGTTGGAATATTTTTATTCTGCAAAAAAAACACCAACAAAATTATGACTATTAATGCAATTTTTATCGTCCGCATTTATGATACTTTCTTCTCAATCTCAATTAATCGATTATATTTTACCAACCTTTGGTTCTGTGTTGGGGAGCCACTTTTTAATCCATCTGCGCCAACTCCGAAAGCCAGGTCTGCTATAAAATCATCATCGGTCTCCCCGCTTCTATGAGAAACAATTATTTTCCATCCGAAACCCTGAGCAAGCTTGATAGCATCAAGCGTTTCCGAAACAGAACCGATTTGGTTGGGCTTTATAATTACTCCTGTTATCTCTTTTTTTTCTTGGGCTTTTTTAATAAATTTTGGATTAGTAACAGTTAGGTCATCTCCGATTATCCAAATTTTGTTTTTCATTTCTTGATTAAACTTAACAAACCCAATTTCATCATTTTCTGAAAAAGGATCTTCAATTGAAAGAAGTTGAAATTTTTCTGCCAAATCTTGATAAAGATTAATCATTCCATCTGTTTTTAATTCATTCTCTCCAATTCTATAATTACCATTTTTATAAAAAGAAGATGCCGCAGCATCCAATGCAAGACCAATATCTGAATCAGCTAAATTCCGGCTCAAAATCTCAAACCCCAAGTCCGCATCATCACTTTTTATTGCGAATGCTCCCTCATCTCCAAGTCTAATTTCACCGAAATTTTTTTCAATATCTTTTCTTAATTTTTCAACTGTTAACTTTGCATATTCCAATCCTTTAGCCGGAGAGCTAAATTTTGTTACCAAAAGATATTCCTGAAATGGCAAACTATTTCTAGCGTGCAATCCCCCTCCTATTAAATTAAAAAAGAGAAAGGGAAATTTGTCAGATTTTTTTCCCAAAGTCTGTGAGATTAATTGATGAGTTTCCAGATTGTTAAATTTAGCAAAAAGTTTTGTAAAACCAATTGATAAAGCCAAAATCAAATTCCCTCCTAAATTTGATTTATTAAAAGTATCATCAAGCTTTCTTAATAAACTATCAAATTCCAAAATCGAAGAAAAGTTTATATTTAATATTTCAGTTCTGATTTTTTCAAATTTTTGCAAAGCAATTCTAGGCTCTATCGAGAACGCTTCAAACTTGCCTTTGCTTTTGCCTGCAGGAACGGAAGAAATAGCGCTAATTCTGTTGGAAAAAACTTTTGCTTCCAAGGTATCATTACCCCTTGAATCCAATATAATATTAAGATCTATTTTTGAAAGTTTCATTTTGTCGAGGAGATTTTATTTCTCTGCTTTTCTTATTAATCTATGAGTTGCCAAAAATCTATCAGGAGTCACCCCGACTGAATCTATTCCCTCCTCAACTAACATTCTAGCAAATTCCGGATTGTTAGAGGGGGCTTGACCGCAAATTCCTATTTCAACTCCAAGCTCCTTCGATTTCTTAATTACATATTTAATAACCCTAACTACTGCCGGATTATTTTCTGCATAACGGAGTGAGCTGGCCAATTTTTCATTATCTCTATCTACAGCTAGAATAAACTGAGTAAGATCATTTGATCCAATTGAAAAAAAGTCTACAAGCTTTGCGAATTCCTCCAGCATAAATATATTACTAGGAACTTCTATCATCATTCCTACCTTCAAACCGTCTACTCCTCTAACCAAACCAGCCTCTTCCATATTCTTATATGCATCTCCCAATTCGCCGAGGTCTCGTACCATAGGAAACATTACTTGAATATTTTTATATCCTTTATCGCGCGCTTCTTTGATAGCCTCTAACTCCAGTTTAAAAGCTTCTCTATTGTCAGGATGAATATAGCGACCTAATCCTCTATCTCCCATCATTGGATTAGGTTCTACAGATTCGTACTCTTTCCCCCCAATCAAACTTTTGTATTCGTTAGTTTTGAAATCGGTAGTTCTCAGCGTAATAGGACTATTGGGAAATAATGCGGCAAAAGCAGCTATCCCTTCTGTAAGTTTTGTTTTAAAATACTTTTCTCCGGAGCCATAACCTGCAATCTTCTCTTCAATTTTCTTCTTAAGATCCGGATTCTTAATCACACCTTTATCGTAATCTATCAAAGCATTAACATGAACTCCGATATCTTCCAAAAGAAACTCAGTACGCAAAAGTGAAATTTTAAATTTATCTCCCAGCTCTGCGAGGGCATGCATTTTTCTTGCCTGGTCAATGTTGGCAATATTAATTCCTACTACTGTTTTTGTAGGATTTTGCAAAAGCTCGGAAACATCAATATCATCACCAACCTCTTCCAATGGCAACTCGCCTTCATAAACTATTTTTCCGCCCGCATCCAAGGTAATTGCGCGACCGGCATAATCCTTTAGGGAAACAAATTTACCACCAGCGCCTACAATACACGGAACTCCTAATTCCCTGCTGACAATTGCAGCATGGCATGTCGGTCCTCCGACTCTTGTAATAATACCGTTAACCTTTTTCATGATGGGTACCCAGTCAGGATCAGTTCTTTCGGTTACCAGAATAACCCTTTCACCTTTTTTCTCATATTTTGTAATAATTTCTTTCGCATCTTCAATACTGTCGGCAACTACCACTATTCCGTTGGCAGCACCCAAACTGCCTGTTTTCCCACCGTTAAAAATAATCCGAGCTCTTTTAGCTATATTTTCAGGAACAATCTTGCTTCGCATTTTAACAATCATGGAATCTTCTTTTGATGCAACAGTCTCGGGCCTTGCCTGAAGAAAATAAATCTCACCCCGAGAATCCATTGCAAATTCCGTATCAACTTCTCTGCCATATTTTTTCCTTATCGCTGCAATTTTATCAGCTATTTTTATTGCCTTTTCGTCGCTAATTGTAAATCTTTTTCTATCTGTTTCTTCGACATCAACCTCTATTGTTCCTTTTTGCGCATAAATAATCTTTTTTTCTTTTTCACCTAGACTTCGCCCAATTATTTTCCCTGTCTTTGGATCAATATCATAAGAGTCAGGGGTAACCTTTCCTCCAACAACCGCTTCACCCAAACCATAACTTATATCAATATGGGTAAGTCTGGCGCCGGTTTTTGAATCAATAGAGAAACCTACTCCTGCTGATTGGGCATCCACCATTCTTTGAACAACAACTGCTAATTTTGATTCGCTGTGAGAAAAAGTTTCGCTTTTTCGTAATGCGCCATCCATATCTTTGGGATTATCTTTTAACGCCTCCTGCAGCATTTTAAGTCTTGCTTCATTTCTATAACTAATTGCTCTTTCTGTGAATTGCGAAGCCAGACATTTTTTAACAGCATCTAGAACCTCTTCTTTTCCTTTTTTATGAAGAAAAGTTTCGTTTTGTCCTGCAAAACTCAAATCAATACCGTCTTCTGTTATTCCGGAGCTTCGCACTGCAACAGCCGTTTCTCTTTCTTCTGTAATTCTGCACAATTCTTCATACGATTGAAGAATTTCATTTTCTGCTGAGGCTTTAAACTCAATCGCATCCATCGATTTTTTGATATCTTCTCCTCCTTTTGTCATTATTTCCTCAAACAAGCTGGCACGACCATCATCTTGATTTAATTTTGCCTGCATCCATCCTGAGGTTGCTGTATCCAAATTCTGAATCCTGTCTCCAATCGTTTTATTTTGCTCAGTAATCTCATCATATAAAGAGGTCGTTAAAACAAATGCCTCGGGAACTTTTATCCCGGGAATTGACCTTAATTCTGCCAGACTTGCTGTTTTTCCCCCGACAATTTCTACTTTTTTTGCCAAATTATCTTCTAAAAAAACTGCTATTGGGATTTTTCTTGGGGATTCAACATGAATTTGCTGCAATTCTAAAATTTTTTCTTGAGTTATCATCCGATCTAAAAAAACTTGATAATAATTATCGTAACGGAGAATTTATCCCAAGGCTTGACTTTTGCCAGACAAAATCATGACGGAAAAAAACTACAGCAAAACTAATCGACGCAATAAATTCTACAGTCTAGAGGGAATACTATCTAACATATCCTGAATAAGCGTAAACTGCGAAGATTGTGCATGCAACAACGAAAAGTATCAATCCGATAAATGCATTTTTCGAAAGTGTAACTTGATCCTTTTTTGACTTTGCCATTTATATCACCCCCTTTATTTTAGTTTACATTTAAATATTTATAGATGTCAATGGCTTAAACGATCTCGGCTTTTGATTTGAGGAAGAAAAAGCCCACAGTTCCAAATGTGATAACCGGAGAAACATAATGCGGAATGTGAAATCCAAAACTATCCAGAATCATTATTGCACCCAAAAATAATATCGAATACATCGCGCCATTTTTTAGATATTTATATTTTTTTATTCTTTCAATATTGCTCACTGTTAATTTTCTAAGCACCAATGCCCCAAGACCATTTCCCAAAAGAATTAACGGAATTGAAAAAGTGAAAGCAAATGCTCCAATTACTCCGTCTATCGAAAACGTTGAGTCCAAAACCTCAAGATAAGCAATTTTACTGATATCCGACATATTTCCTTTGATAAGTTTTCTTTCCTGCTCTTGTGCATATTGCCTAAACCCGTGGATAATGAAAAATGCTGTTGAGCCTAGTACCGCAGAGAATGCAAGCATGGGATCTTTTTGCAAAGCAAGCCATACTATTATAGAAAGGAGAACGGAAACAATAGCAAAAAACCAAGCTCCCTGAGAATGGAAAAATTTTTCTCCTTTCAAGCCATAATTTTTCGGTTCCAAAAATAACCAGTTAAAAAATAAGAAGATTAGAAAAACCCCTCCTGCCAAAAGAAGCAAAGGAGATGTAGCCTGAATAGCTTCCGCAACTTTAGGATCTTGAGAAAATGCTGCAAAAAATACACCTATTAAGCCAAGCGTAGGGTTTGCAATCCAGACAATAAGAAGAGGCAATAATCCGCGAACAACAAAAACCGCAAAAAGAAAACCCCAAAGAAGAAACCATTTTCTTGCCTTCTGAGACATGCCTGTTAGAACTTCCGCATTGATAATGGCATTATCAATGCTTGTTATGATTTCAAAAAGCGAAAGCCCGAGAATGGTTAAAAGAACAAATCCGAAATCCATAAATTGTATTGTATCAAAAAATCAAAATTTGAGGTATATTATAAGGATGAAAAAAACCGTTTATTGGATTATTGACTATTATTATCTTCTTGCGGGGAAAGTATCGATGCATATTTACAAGAATCCCCCCATACATTATTTAAATTTTGTTGTCAAAGGAAAAAATCCTGTAATTTTAATTCCCGGAATTTCCAACAAGTGGGGGTTTTTAAAAAAATTAGGAGACAGTCTTTCCCTAGCAGGACATCCCATATATGTTTCCCAACTTCTCGGTCCCAACTTACTGGACATTTCAGCCTCTGCCAAAATAATAAAAAAAATAATTGATGAGAATAATTTAAAGAAAGTTATGATTATCGGACACAGTAAAGGAGGACTTATCGGAAAATATCTTTTGATGAATTCCAATAAAGATAAAAGAATAAAACGGCTAATTGCAATTGCAACTCCCTTCTCCGGCACAGATATTGCGAGCCTTGCCTCACACAAATCTTTCAAAGAATTATTGCCAAAAAGCAAAATAATAGAAAAAATTAATTCCAATAAAACTGTGAATTCCAAAATTATTTCTATAATGCCTGTTTTTGATAATCATGTCTGGTCAAAAAATGGAAGTTTTTTACAAGGGGCTTTAAACATCAAGGTTCCGACAAAAGGCCACCACAAAATAGTTTTCGACAAGAGTGTAATCAAAAAAATTATAGAAATTATTTCTGGGGTTTGAAATTAAGGGAAATTGAGTTTATGCAGAATCTTTTACCTGTGGTTTCTTCTGGTCCATCGTCGAAAAGATGACCTAAATGACTTTTGCAATTACTGCATAGCACTTCTGTTCTTTGCATTCCCAAACTATTATCGGAAACAAGCTCTACATATCCCTTTAAGCTCCTATCAAAACTCGGCCATCCGCAATCACTATTAAATTTTGTGTCGGAAGAAAACAATTCCTGCCCGCATGCACCGCAAGCATACATTCCTTTTTCAAAATTTTTATAAAACTTTCCTGTGAATGGGGCCTCCGTTCCTTTCTCCCGTAAAACTGCATATTGCTCAGGGGTTAATTTTTTCTTCCATTCCTCATCCGTCATATTTTGGGGATTAATTTGTTTCACTGCCTATGATGACAATTACATCGGAGCTGGAATCGTCAGACAACTCTTCCTGGTCTCCAAGAACAAATGATGTTTCCAATACGCTTTTCAATTTATCCAAAAATGCCTTGTCTACTGTTTTTTTCGCCTGAATAATAGTTGTTGTATAATCGGATTTGTCCGCATTGCCAACTGATGAAACTGTAAATCCTTCATTCTCCAAATTGGTTTGTTGTCTTCCTGCTTCCCCACTAACTTCACTTCCGTTAAGCACTTTGATTTCATATTTTGACAAATCAGGCGCAATGGTTGGTTCCGGAATAGCTGTTGGAGCAGGAGTCACAGTGACAACATTAACTTTTTCACTTTTGAACATGCCGTTTTTATAGACAAAAATTCCGGCCAGAAAAACTATTCCTACTACAAAAATAAAAAGAATTGGCCACATGTAATTCTTTTTTTCAGGAGCAGGGGTTGGAATCTGTTCTTCCTCGCTCATTTTTTCTTTAAAATCATTTAAGGGATCAACTTCTTCAACAACTTCAATGCGCTCTGTTGTTTTGGTGACAACATCAGAAACGATAACCTCCTCTTTCGGCTCAGCAGAGGCGGCTTCTTTTCCTTCGTCTTTTTTTTCTTCTTTCTTTTTATGGACAGCCATTTAAAAATCTCCTTTATTAATATTAGTATCTATAAGTCCATATGTCAAATCATAATTTTTGCCTATTTGACAACGCAATCTTCACTATGTTATATTTTCCCCAAATGAACTATGCCCTTCTGAGCGTTTTTGATAAATCAAGAATTGTAGATTTTGCAAAGTCACTTCAATCTCTTGGATTTGAAATAATTTCAACCGGCGGAACAGCAAAAGTACTTACGGACGCAAAAATTAAAGTAATTCCTATTCATAATATAACCGGAAATCCTGAAAGTTTTGACGGACGCATGAAAACAATAAGTTTTGAAATTGAAGGAGGAATTTTATATGATAGAAAAAATCCGTCCCATGTTAGGCAGGCCAAAAAATTAAGAATTAAAGATATTTCGGTTGTTGCATGCAATCTTTATCCTTTTGAACAAACAACTTCAAATCCCAAAACGACTCTGGCTCAAGCTGTAGAAAATATTGATGTTGGCGGTCCGACTATGATTAGGTCTGCTGCAAAAAATTTCAAAAATGTTCTGGTCGCTGTTGATTCCAATGATTATGAAAAAATCATTGAAAAAATAAAAACAAAAAAAGCTGATGATAAATTCAGAAAAATTCTGGCTGCAAAAGCATTCGGACATTTGGCTTTTTATGACAGTCAAATAGCCAAATACTTAAATGCGGAAAAGTTCCCGCAGGAAATTTCAATTCCCGGAAGAAAAAATATTTCTTTAAGATATGGAGAAAATCCGCATCAGGAAGCATCTGTATATTTAGAACCTAACACAAATTCCCCATTGAAATCTCTTGCCAAATTGGCAGGCAGAGATTTGTCTTATCTCAATTTTACAGATATTTATGCAGGGCTTGAATCCGTCCGGATGTTTAAGGAACCGGCAGCAGCTGTTATCAAGCACAATAGTCCTTGCGGAATAGCTCTTGGGAACTCACAGGCAATTGCTTTAAAGCGGGCTATTTTGGCAGATCCCCAATCCGCATTTGGTGGAGTAATTATTCTGAACTCCACTTTGGATATTGCAACTGCAAAAATATTTTCTCTATTTAAAGAAGAAAATGGAATTTTAATTGACATTGTTGCAGCTCCAAATGTCTCCAATGAGGCAGCGGATTTTATAAAAAAAGTCAGGAAAAGTACCGGAATATATTCTTTTGGAAAAATTCCTGCGAAAAGAAAAAATGCAATGCATTTGAAATTTTTTGACGGAGGATTTGTAATGCAGGATTGGGATGACGCGACCGAAAAAAATTTCAAAAATTGGAAAATTGTAACTAAAATCAAACCAACCAAAAAACAAATTGAACAGATAAAAATAGCCTGGAAATTTATATCAAGAATAAAATCAAATACTATAATCGTAATTGATAAAAACCTTCCTATGACAAGGGGCATAGGATCAGGACAGACCTCCCGGATAGGATCGGCAAAAATTGCTCTTGACCAAGCCGGCAAAAATGCAAAAGGAGCGATATTGGCAAGCGATAGTTTTTTCCCATTTGACGATTGCGTAAGCTTGGCCGGAAAATATGGGATAAAAGCAATTGTGCAACAAGGAGGATCTGTCAATGACAAAGCTTCAATTGAAAGAGCAAATAAATTGAAAATTGCAATGGTATTTACCAACGAACGGAAATTTTGGCATTAGTTGTTGATGTAAGATATTGACCTCTTGCATTCTTCATAAATATGCTGTACGATTTATTTTTAGTCTATGAGTCTAGAACGACGCGCACCACAGAAAACCATACCCGATGATGGACGCCAAACAAGAATTTCCGGCAATGGCAATGGACACGATTCACATCTTAAAAACACTCAACCCCTATACGAACTTTCTACCAGATTGTCGGGACAAAAACCTCCAGCCAATAGCAATGGTAACTCTGAGATTTTAGAAATTTACAAGAATGGAAGCGAGACGAGAATTTTTGCATCACTTCCTTTAGTTGACAAGCCCTTAACTCCTGCTACCAAAGTTAAGAGAGGCGGAACAATCGGAGCAGGAACCAGCAAGAAATCATTGAATACGCAAAAAAGAAACCAAAGAAATCGTAGTTAAAATAACCTTAATCCCCTAGCCTCTTTAATGTTATAATTTATTCCGACATGTCAAAAGCAAAATTTATTATATTAATCATTGCGGGGATATTAATATTAATTTCGGTTGGATTGTACACTAACTTTCTTCAAAGAAGATCCAATGTCCCTTTGATAAACTTAAATGAAAACAAACCTACTACGGCAATTGACACTAAAGACGCTCCCCGATTAACCACTCTGGCTAACAATTTGGAAATTCCATGGGCTTTGGTTTTTCTACCCGATAGAAGTATTTTATTTACAGAACGCCCCGGCCGGGTAAGATTTATTGACAGTAATGGTGTTTTAAGCCCAACTCCAATCGCGGTTATTGATGATGTTTTGAGCGCTGGTGAAGGCGGACTTTTGGGAATTACAATTCATCCTGATTTTTCCGAAAACCATTTTGTTTATGTGTATTACACATATAGTGCTAATGGCGATGAGATGCTTAATCGTGTAGTAAGATTTAAATTTGAGAATAATACTTTTTCTGAAAAAACCATAATTGTTAATGCGATTCCGGGTGCATTTTTTCATAACGGAGGACGGATAAAATTTGGTCCTGATAGATTTTTGTATATAACAACCGGAGATTCTCAAAATCCGTCTCTTGCGCAAAATAAAAATTCGCTGGCGGGAAAAATTTTGCGGGTGACAGATGCAGGCACTGAAGTTTTTAGTTACGGACACAGAAATCCACAAGGAATTACTTGGGACAATAATGGTAAGCTGTATGAAACAGAACATGGAAATAGCACTTTGGATGAATTAAATATTATAGAAATTGGAAAAAATTATGGCTGGCCCATAATTCAGGGAAACCAAACACGGAAAAATATGGAAACTTCAATAATTAATAGCGGACCTGACACATGGGCACCAAGCGGCACTGCTTATCTGAACGGATTTATATTTTTTGCAGGCCTGAGAGGACAAGCACTTTATGAATATAATATAGCAAATAAAAATCTCATCCCCCATCTCAAAGGAGAAGTTGGCAGAATTAGAGAAGTTGTTGTCGGACCGGATAATTTATTGTATATTACAACTTCCAATAGAGACGGACGCGGAATTCCCGATTCAACAGATGACAAAATCATCCGCGTAAACCCCGCCAAACTCTAAATTAAAATCCTATGAAGAATTTTTGGAATGATTTAAAAAAACCGATTTTGATTCAGGCGCCAATGGAAGATGTGACTGATACGGTTTTCCGGCAGATTATTGCCAAATGCGGGAAGCCTCCGGTATTTTTTACAGAATTTACAAATGTCGAAGGGATGTGTTCTAGGGGCCGGGACAAAGTCAGAAGAAGATTAAAGTTTACAGAAATTGAGCACCCCATTGTTGCACAAATCTGGGGGCTTGATCCTAATAAATATTCCGAAACTGCAAAATTAATAAAAGATATGGGCTTTGATGGAATTGATATCAACATGGGCTGTCCGGAAAAATCAATTGTCAAAAAAGGTTCATGCGGAGCATTAATCAACAACCCTTCACTTGCTAAAGAAATAGTTTTGGCAACCCGTGAAGGCGCAGGCGGATTACCGCTGAGTGTAAAAACCAGAATCGGAGTCAAAGATATAAAAACAAAAGAATGGGCAGGTTTTTTGTTAAATTTAAACTTGGACGCTTTGACAATTCATGGCAGAACAGTTGCTGAAATGTCTGATTTTCCGGCCCACTGGGATGAAATCGGAAAAGTTGTTAAATTAAGAAATTCTATGAAATTAAAAACATTAATTATTGGCAATGGTGATGTGAAAGATTTGAATGATGCTATGGAAAAATATGAGAGATACAAAGTTGACGGAATCATGATAGGCCGTGGCATATTTAATAATTTATGGCTGTTTAACAAAAATGTTAATCCTAATGATATTACCTATCAAGAAAAATTAAAATTATTAATTGAACATATTACTCTTTTTGATAAAACCTGGGGCAAGACCAAAAATTTTTCCATCATGAAGAAATTTTACAAAATCTACATTTCGGGAATGCCAGATTCACACAATGTACGGATGGAACTTATGAAATTTAAAAATGCCTCCGAAACTCTAGAATTTCTTAAATCACTTTGAAGTTAACAAATACCCTATAACTGCGATTGAAATGCCTATTCCAATAACAGTAAACCCATATGCCAAAACTTTTAGAAAGCTTAAATTATCAAATTTTTTCAACTACTACTCCCTTTTGTGTATCTTTGATATTGTAACCTAATTTTTTTATCTTATTACGCACATGATCTGCCTGAACAAAACTTCCCTGTTTTCTCAGCCTATTGCGCTCTTCAATTAATACTTGTATCGAACCCGGAACAATTATTTTTATAGATTTTTTCTTTTCCCGCGCATTTTCAAGATCAAGTCCCAATACCATATCCATTTTGTACAAAATTTCCGCTTTCGCCGAATCAGAAGAATCAGACTTAAGCATTTCCCAAACAACTCCCAAAGCCCTTGGCATATTCAAATCATCATTTATTGCATCCAAGAACTTTTCTTCATATTCCGGAACTCCCCCTTTGGGATCTCTGAGCTTGGCAACTTCTTCGACCAAACGCTTATATGCAATTTGGGCTCCCTCCAAAGAGTCCCAAGTGAAATTCATTTCCTGCCGATAATGAGTTTGCAAATATAAATATCTCAGAGCCAAAGGATCAAATCCTTTTTTAACAACATCTTCAACCGTATGAATATTTCCAATGCTTTTGCTCATTTTTTGTCTGTCAACATGCAAGAAATTATGATGCACCCAATATTTCACAAATTCTTTTCCGGTTGCAGATTCTGCTTGGGCAATTTCGTTGGTGTGGTGAATTGAAATGTGATCTATTCCGCCTGTATGAATATCCAGAGTTTCAGTATCCAAACCTTTGATTGCCATAGTAGAACACTCAATATGCCAGCCTGGAAAACCCAAACCATATGGACTCGCCCACTCCATCTGACGACGCGAAATAGATGCATCCTGACCCAAATCAAAAGATCTTCCATTTGGATAACTGAACTTCCAAAGCGCAAAATCTGTAGGATTTTTCTTGCCCGGAACCACTTCCACTCTTGCTCCTGCTTTTAAATCTTCCAAATTCTGATGAGAAAGTTTGGCGTAATCTTTGACTTTCGAAGTATCAAAATAAATTCCATCTTCTATTTTATAAGTAAATCCTTTTTGTTCAAGAATCTGAATAAAAACAATTTGTTCTTTGATGTAGTCTGTCGCATGCATCAAAATATCAGGTCGTTCTATTTTCAAAGCGTCAATGGAATTGAAAAATTGTTTTTCAAATTTTTTGGCAATTTCCCAAACACTCATCCCAAATTTGCGCGCGCCCTTTTCCATTTTGTCCTCCCCGGTATCGGAATCCGATACCAAATGTCCGACATCTGTAATGTTCATGACCTGTTTTACGCGGAAATTATTAAATTCCAAAACGCGGATAAGAATATCATCTCCGACATAGCGACGCATATGACCAATATGCTGATAATCATAAACTGTCGGCCCGCAAGTATACATAGTTACAAGCGGCGGATTCAACGGCTTAAACTCCTCAACTGTCCTAGTAAGGGTATTATAAATTTTTAACATAATTTCAAATTTCTAATTACTAATTTCTAATTGACCTAATCAAGCCCCAATTTCCAACTTAGAAATTAGGTTAATTAGAGCAATTAGGTCAATTTATCCGCTTGCCCCCCTAAATTGTTCTGCTTTATTTTGTTCTCTTGTTACAGCTAAGGGAGGCGGTTTCTTAGCATCTTTTTGCTGCAAATCCTGCATCTCTTGTTTTTTTTCATTCTCCACTTTTTCAGCCGGTCGTTCCTCTTGTTTTTCTACAGGATTGAAAGTCTGGTCATAATAATTTTCTTTGTGCAATTGCTGTCTTAGTTCTAATAAGTTTTTCTGCTCCTCCTTGTCCGCCATAGCCTTGGCGTCGGCGGAAGACTTGACGGATGAAACAGGTTCTCCTGAAGACTCTGAAGATATAGTCTTTTCTGAAGACCCATAAAGATCCCGTAAAAATTTCATTCTTTCTTCATCCGATTGCCATTGAGACTTATTATCTGAAACTTTATTTTCACCGGCATTCTGCTTTGCAGAACCAACCTGTCCGCCAATATCTTTGGCCATTTCTTCAGGCAATTTCGCGACCTGTTTTATAGTCTGCTTCGCCGTCTGTCCCAACTGCCCAAGTGTTGCCCCTAAAATCGTCGTATCATCCATACTGCTAATTATACCCTAATATTAATAATCGCTTCGGCCTTCCATGGCTCGTTGAAGAGTAAGTTCATCCGCGTATTCCAAATCCGCTCCAGTCGGCAACCCTCGTCCTATCCTTGTAATTTTGAGTTTTGAGTTTTGAGTTTTGAGTTGCTTTGCAATATACATCGCCGTCGCCTCTCCCTCCATTGTCGGATTCGTGGCTAAAATTACTTCTTTAATCATTAATCCTTCATCATTAATCCTTTCAAGCAATTGCCTAATATAAATCTCGTCCGGTCCGATATTATTTAACGGATCTATTTTTCCATGCAGCACATGATACAAGCCCTTGTATCTTCCATTTTTTTCAAGCGCCAAAACATCCAATGGTTCTTCAACCACACAAATCATTGATTTATTCCGAGAAGAATCGGAACAAATACTGCATGGATCTGTTTCATCAACAGCAAAACAGGTCGAGCAAATAATTGTTCCTTTTTTTAAGTCAAGCACCGCAGAGGAAAAATTATCCAACTCTCCCTGCGGAACATGCAAAAGATAAAATGTGAGCCGCTGAGCTGTTTTGGGCCCAATGCCCGGCAACTTCTCAAAAGATTCAATCAGATCTTGTATTGCTTTCGGAACTTTCATAATTAGAACATTTGAAATTAGATATCCTTGACCTTTTTGATTTTGAACGCTTGATACTTTGAATTCTTGATTTCAAGAATGTCAAGACTTCAAGGAATCAAGGTCAAGAAATTCTCACTTCCATCTTCAAGAATTCTTCTTTAATTGCGTAGCTATCATTTCCGATACGGATAATATTTCAAGTTTTGGAAATCTTTTCTCCTTTGGAATATCTATAGTATCAGTTACAAAAACTTTTTTAATCGCAGGCGAGCTTAATATTTTTGGCGCAGTTTCAGAAAATACCGCGTGAGTCGCGAAAACATAAATATTTTCTGCGCCATTTTTTTTGAGAAGTTCCGATGCTGACACAATTGTGTTTCCCGTTGAAATCATGTCATCAACAATAATTACATTTCCTTTAACCTGCCCGTTAATCTTATCCATGGTAATTTTTCCGTTTTGTAAATCTCTATTTTTCTCAATTGTCAAATAGGGCATGTTCTCTAACATTTCAGACAAAATTTTTATTCTTCTCACTCCTCCCATATCAGGAGATGCCAATACGGTATTTTTTCCCATTTTTTTAATTTCTTTGGCAAAAAGAGAAAGAGCTGATAAGTGAATGAGTTTGATTTTAAAAATCTCAGGAATTTTTATAGAATGCAAATCAAAAGCTATAATTTCATCCACCCCTCCCCATTTAAGTAGTGTCGCGACAACTTCCAAAGAAACCGCTTCCCCATCTCTAAAAATATGATCCTGTCTTTGGTATCCAAGATATGGAACTACTGCTGTAATTTTACCTGCGCCACTTCTTTTCAGCGCATCAACTATGAAAAAAAGTTCCATGTAATTTTTGTCCGGCGAAGGACTTGTGGGCTGAATAACTACACAATTTTCTCCGATAACTTTATCCAATACGCGGACTCTTTTTTCTCCGTCCGGAAAAATATGAATTTCAAGAGGAGATAATTTTATTCCTAATTTTTCAGCAATTTTTTCTGCAAGAGGCTTATTCGAAGTTCCGCTAAAAATCTTCATTCACTTTATTTTACTCTCACGCAGCTTTCGAATCAACAGGAGAATTGAGAAATGAAAGCTTTTCAAGATCTCGATAGGCAGCATTCGTTCTTTCGACAACCGTTGTACGTTTTACTCCTATTTTCTCTCCGATTTTCGCATGAGTTAAAGGTTCTCCTTCCACAGAATGCCTTAAGTCCAAAAGTCTTTTCTTAGATGATTCTAATTTATCAAAAAAGCCACTTTTTCTTGCTTCCAAAACCAACTTCTGATGAACTTCATTAAGCTTTGCTCCCCTTTTCTTAGTATTCTTTTTATCTATTCTAATACCTAATTCCGCCATAACACCCCTATAAGCAGTCGCTCCAATAATAATGCCTTTCTTCTTTTCAATAATTTCATTAATCCCGAGCCGTGCTCTCTTTAAAGACAAAGTTTTATTTAGTTCTTCTAATTTTACCCTTAATTCTTTATCTGATTTAGATCCTAAAACACTTTTTATTGAATTTATTGTTTTTCTTCTTTTTCTTTTGTCAGCTTTTAATTTTGCTTCAAAAAATATTTTAAATGCTTCTTTGCCTGCTGGAGTTTTACGCTGTGCTTCCATGCTTTTTCTTCTTTTTTTCTTTGCCTCAGGACTCTGTGTTTTCGCTATACGAGCAGCTCTTTTATCTTCTCCACTCCAAGATAACTTTAAAGCTTGTTTACGAGTACGAACATCAATTCCCCATCCAAGAAGTATTCCAACTATTGTTTCATCGGTAACACCAGCTTCCTTTTTAATGTGACGGATATTTTTTCCTCCCAAGTATTTCAATGCTATCGTTGACTCTCTGCCTATTTTCCATAACTCATATTCTTCTTTTGAAGAAGGAGGAGTTTTCGTAAATACTTTTCCTGGAGGATGAAAAAAAACACTTTCTTCACGCCATTGACCCAAAGATGAAGATCTCTTCTCTATTCCCATAACAGCCTTATAGTATAGACCCCTTCGGGAATAAAATCAAATTTACTGACCTCCGCCTAAAAGTCCGCTTAGGCCTCCGCCCATTTGCGAAAGTTTTTTGGCTGCGACTTCCTGAGACTTCTTCACAGCTTCGTTGATTGCCTCTTTTATATCATTGTCTGATTGTCCGTTGGATGAAAGTTCTTTAATTTTTTGATCTCCTGTAATTACAACTTTTACGCCGTTTTTCTCAACAACAACTTCTTCTGCTTGAAGTTCTCTTTGAATTTGCATTGCCTGATCACGCATTTTTTTAATTTCCCCTATTTGCTTGAATGGATTTATCATTTTATTTTCTCACCACCCTTCGCCTCGCCTTTGGCGGGTTTCAATATTACTTCAATTTTAACATTTTTTTTCGTAATTTCTCTCAAAGCATTTTCTAATACTTCTCTTGTTTTAATTTCACTAAGTTTGTCTTTGTGAAATTTAAAATTTGTTTCCAAGATTAAACTTTTACTATCATAACTTTTTATATTACATCCGCGCAATACCCCTGCGACCGAATGGTTGTAGGCTTTTATTTTGTCAATCAAAGCTGTCCACAAAGCTCCATTTTCACTATATTTCGCCATATCCTGCTGAGTGACTTTGGGCGACGGAATATCCGAGGAACGGGTGACGGGCGCGTTTCCTATGCGAGGGGTGGTGCTAGAGGAAGGGCTCCCGACAGCGCGCACCTGAGCGGCAGCCGAAGGAGCACTGGCGGGAGGGAAACTGGCGACAGGACCCGCCGTCTGCTCAGAATTCTGAATTCCCCACCCCACAATCACTAATTCCAAAGGAATTTGGGGCAGAACTGCATATTTCAAATCGCTTCGCGCGCTTGACAACATCTCTATCAGTTTTTTTATTTGCTCTATTGTTAACTCTGAATTATGAATTATAAATTCTGAATTCATACTAACTCCTGCTTTGAAAAGCAGAATATTGTGCAAAGTTCCGATAAGTCCCTGCATAAAATGCGCCAAATCTATTCCCTCATTTGTCAGTTTGGCAACTGCTTCCAAAGCACTTTTTGTATTTTTGTCTTGAAAATACTTTATCATTTGAGCTACTTGATACTCTATGCTTGAAATCAAATATTTTTTCTCAACTAATTCCTTTGTAATTTTTTTGTCTTTTGAGACAAGAGACATTTCTTCCAGAATTTTTACCCCGTCTCTAAAACTACCATCCGAAAGACCTGCAATCAATTGAAGAGCTCCTTTTTCCGCTTCCAATTCTTCTTTTTTTACTATTCTTTCAAAAGAACGGACCAATTCTTCTTCAGTTGCTTTTTTGAATTGTATATTCAAACATCGCGACAAAATCGTTAACGGAACTTTGTGAGGTTCAGTTGTGCAGAGAATGAAGACAACATGAGGTGGCGGTTCTTCCAAAGTTTTGAGAAGCGCGTTAAAAGCCTCAGTTGTTAACATATGAACCTCGTCAATAATATAAACTTTTTTGCGGGCCGAAGCCGGAGAAAGTTTGACTTTTTCCCGAAGATCGCGGATTTCATCTATTCCCCTATTTGATGCCCCGTCTATTTCCAAAACATCCAGATTATTTCCATTGGTTATAGAAACACACTGATTACATTTGTTGCACGGCTCAATACTTTGACTTCTAACTTCTAACTTATGACTACTAACTACTACTTTTTTGTTAGCGGTTAGTTGTTTTTTGTTAGCAGTTGCCTCGCAGTTGAGGACTTTTGCTACAATGCGGGCTGTTGAAGTTTTCCCAAGACCTTTAGGACCTGTAAAAAGAAATGCATGAGCAACAGAAGATGCTCCCAAAACACTATAAAGTTTTTCGCGGACATCTTTACTATCCAATTCTTCTATTGTTTGCGGGCGGTATTTTCTATAAAAAACCATAATTACTAGCGTCTAGCAACTAGCGCTCAGCGTTCAGTTTCGAAACTAGACGCTAGCAGCTAGATAACTAAACGCTAAACTATTCGTGATTAATTCCCAATAAGTGGAGCATTCCGTGTTCGACCAATTCATCAATTTTATCATCAACCAAAACTTCTTCTTCGGATGCTTCCTTGATAACTTGGGGGTAAGATATGACGATATCGCCAAGCCTTAATGTCTCATTTTGCTCAGGTGTAGATTCTCCCTCGGAAAGAGAAAATGACAAGATGTTTCTTGTTTTGTCCTCACCTTTGTATTTGAGACTTAAGGAGCGCATTTTCCTATCCCCAACAATAGCAACAGAGATTTCCACAGGGCCTTTAACCTCATGTTTTTCTATCACTTTGGAAATGGCTTTTTTGATACGCTTTCTATCAACCCTATATCTGCTTTCTACAAAAATGGGGATATTAACCTGCTCCATAATTAGTTATTCGCTTTTCGTTCTTAGTTTTTCGTTATTTACGCCCACATCTTTTTTGCGCGCCTGCTGTCTTCCTTTTTCTGCTTGCGGGCAAGTGAAGGCTTCAAATAAAAAGCGCGCCTTTTAGCCTCAGGGATAATCCCTTCATTCAAGACTTTTCTTTGAAATTTACGGATAAGCGTATCATCGCTATCTCCCGGCATTCTTCTAACTGTTACCATAAATCAACACCCCGATTCAGAAAATCAAAAGTTAAAAATCAAAACTCAAAAATACAAGTAAAAATTCAAAATTTTAGGATACTTTTTACTTTTGAATTGAAATTTTGACTTTTGCCCTTTGACTTTTTATTTTACAGTTCTATTCTACTCCAAACCCGAAGGAGAGTAAATACCCCTTTTTACCTACATTTTGGCCGCTTTATTCAGAGGACCCATGAGGTGGACATGAAGGTGATCTATAACCTGCGCGCCTCCACCATTTACAACCAAACGATACCCCTTATCCGTAAGTCCTTGTTGTTGTATCATCTGCTGAATAATCCGTCTTATTTTCCCAAAAAGAATATCATCCGTAAGATCATTAAAATCCTTAAGATGTTTTCTGGGAACAATTAATAAATGAATGGGCTTAATTGGATTGATATCCGGAAAAACCATAATATCATCATCTTCGTAAGTAAATTCTTTCGGAATAATTCTATCTCTAATTTTGCAAAAAATACAATTCTCCATAAAACGAACTCTTGAAGTTGGATACTTTTGACATTCTTGATTTTGAATACTTGATATCTTGATGTCAAGAATTCAAGGAGTCAAAGACTCAATTTCAAAAATTCCCACTTCCCACTTCAAAGATTCTAAATCCTCTCCAATATTTTAATTATCTCTTCCACTCCCAGCTTGGTTGGGCGCATTTTCGGATTTTTGGCAGATCCGTTCAAAAGCATTTTTTTAGAAACATGCAAATACCAAGTCGCATCCGGATCGATTTTTCTGAGTTTTTCATATGCCAAAGTCAAGTCAATTTTGCTTTCAGGTCTGGCTTTTATTCTCACATAGCCTTTTCTTGGATCTTTCCGAAGAGCAATTGCAAAACCCATTTTTTGGGAAAGTTTCACCACAGAGTCATTAATCGTCTCAAATCCAATTCCCTTTCCAAAGCGTGTTTCAAATTTCTTACCATTCTTCGCAATTTCTTTTTCGGCCCAAATTCTATTTTCAAATTCATGCAAAACCGCATCTAAACATTTTATTGTAAATTCACAATAATAGTGATCTTGATTCGGAAATTGAAACTTAAGACCGTTCAAAACACCTGCCACATCAAATTCATGATAATCAGCCATTGGATCTTTGCGGAAAACTTCTTTAAAATGATCTATGTCAACAATGACTTTGACCATTCTTTCAACTGCTTCTTTCCTGTGCTCCGGAATATTTTCTTTTACAAAATCATGGCACAAAGATGCTGCGCAAACTTCATCAGATGAGGTTTGATGATGGTCCAAGGGTCCCAAGCCGGTGTCAACATGAATAATTTCATCCTCTCCAATCTTTTCAATAGCGTCTAGCGTATAGCGTCTAGCGTTCAGTTCCTTTTTAGAACTAGACGCTGAACGCTGATTAACTAGACGCTCGCCTGCGGGCACAAATTTTACTGATGCGGTTTCCCATCCGGCCAAAAATTTTTTAAGTAACCAGACAGATGTGATGGCATCCATATCAGGAGAACTATGTGTAACAACAATTTTCATAATTTTAAGTGTTCTAAGTATACAGGAGAGATATCCACTTGACAAATTACTTAAAATAAAAGACTATATTAATATAAAGAATATTTGAAGTTAGAAGTTAGATTTTCTTGACCTTGAATTCTTGACATCAAGATTTCAAAGATTCAATATCGAAAAAGTCAAAGATATCCCACTTCAAAAATTCTAATAAATCAATATGGATCCGCAAAAATTGTCACAACTTGACCCAAAATTAAGAGATGCATATCAACGGGTAATGGGAACAGCTATTCCTGAACCGCAAGATGCTCCTCTGCAAATTCAAACTCCTCCACCCCCAAGAGACCCAACACCTATGTCAATTCCCGATCCGACTCCTGTTCCAACCCCAACACCAGCAGTTCCGGAACCTGAATCTACCCCATCTATACCAACCGTTGAAGAACCTTCTGTTGTGCCTAACGAAACTCCTGCTGAGCCTATAATTCCTCCGGTTACAGAGCCTGCAATTCCTGAACCCCAACCAACAACTCCAACCGAGGTTCCAATCATTCCGACTTCCGAACCGGTTATCCCTCCGCCTCCAACTCAAGCATCAAATTTTGTACAAATGAATTCGGAGATTGCATCCTCAACTCCACAACCAATAGCACCTTCCCCCAATTTTGTAGCACCTGTTGAAACTCAAACAGTAGTTGTGAAGAAAAAGAACGCTATGATGCCGGTTTTGATAGGGCTGGCCGGAATTGCTTTTATTGCAGTTTATACAATTTTCTGGACAAGAATACTTAACTTCAAAATCCCTTACTTGCCCTGAACGCGTCGAAGGGTTTACCTTAAGGTTTTAGTTTTTTGAGAACTTCTTCCAAATTCAAAAGTTCTGATTTTTCATCTTGTCTTTTTTTAAATTCTATTTTATCCCCATTCCTTTTTGACACAACCAAACGAACCAGAATTCCGACCAAATCCGCGTCTGCAAATTTGGCTCCAGGCGCCACATCTTCTCTATCATCAAACAAAACCCCCACTCCCTCTTTTCTAAGCGCGTCATAAACTTTATCCGCTCCACTTATTACTTGTCCCTTATCGCTTATCTCTATCAAATGCACATCATACGGCGCAACTTCTTTCGGCCATGCAATTCCTTTTGCATCATTGTGCACCTCGGCAATTGTTCCCATCAGTCTTGAAACTCCAATTCCATAGCATCCCATAATTACCGGCAGATCTTTCCCCTCTTTGTTTTTATAGGTTAATCCAAAAGCGTCGGAAAATTTGGTACCCAGAGGAAATATATTTCCGACCTCAATTGCTTTTTCTTTTTTCAATTCTCCGTGTCCCAAGTCACACTGTTTTCCCTCTTTGACAGGGCTCACTTCCGCATTTGAACTGAAATCTCCGCCCGGACAATAAATAATTTCATCTTCTCCGGCCGGAGTAACCACCTGATATTCATGCGAAACTTTACTAAATGCTCCCCCGCTTGCCTGGGTTTCTATGGCATTCAAGTCCATTCTTTCAAATATTTTTTTGTATGCTAATTTTACTTTTTCATAATAACTATTGAAATCTTTTTCATCCGCGTGGAAAGAATAAAGATCTTTCATCAGAAATTCGCGTCCTCTTAAAATTCCGCTTTTTGCTCTTTTTTCGTCTCTGAATTTTGTCTGAATTTGATAAACAGCTAAAGGCAGATCTTTATAGGAATTGATAAATTGCTTTGCCAGAGGAACTACAACTTCTTCATGTGTCGGACCCAAAGGATACTCATGATCCAAAACACTTGTTAGTTTGAAAAGCGCATCAAAACTATTCCATCTGCCGGTTGTTTCCCAAGACTCTTTATTCTGCAGAGAACTAAGCAACAATTCCTGTCCGCCAATCGCATTCATTTCCTCCCTAACTATATTTGAAATTCTATTTAAAACGCGAATTCCAAGCGGTAAATAATTATAAACTCCTGAAACTTCCCGTCTGATAAATCCCGCGCGGATTAGAAGTTTTGCGTTTGTCGCCACTTCATCTTTTGGAGCATCTTTTATCGTCTTGCCAAACATTTTCGAATATCTCATATGAAAAGTATAGCATATTTTCAAAATTTGATGTATAATTTCGGTTTATGGAAAAATTAAGAATCATTGGGGACAAACAAGGCAATACCCGCATGATCGAAATTCCTACGGAAAGTCTTGATTTCTTTGAATTGGAAAGTATTTTCTTAGGTCAGGTCGCTACTCCGGATCGCGGGATTATAGTTGTTGGAACAGAAAAAAGTGTTGCAATAAAGCCCGAAAAAATGAAAGAGATAAGAGAATTAAAAGCTCCTGAAAGGAGTATAACTGTAAAATCTATAGTTGATAAAATAAGAGTTGGAGCTCTATATATCCAAATATTTGCAGCTAAATAATTTTTCTATCTCTTCCTTATCTCGTGGCCGCCGAAGGCGTTGCGAAGAGCTGCAACCATTCTTCCTGAAAAACTTTTCTGAATCTTCTCATCCGTTTTCGATCTTTTTCTAAATTCTAAAGAACGCTCAATAATTTCAACATCAACTTTTTCTTCTTTTGCCGTATCAACAGTCCACTTTGCCTCTCCGGATTCTTCGATAATTCCAACAATATTTTTAAGTTTTGGATCTTTTTCCAAAGCCTCTTTTGCTCTATCCAACATAAACCCCGAAACCAAAGTTCCTTTCTGGTATAAGCTTATAACCTTTAATAAATCAAAATTGTAGGAAGATTTTTCCAGCACTCCGAATCCTTCTCCAAGACTTTGCATGATTCCATACTCCATTCCATTGTGAACCATTTTTACAAAATGCCCTGCTCCGCCAATGCCAAAATATTCATGTCCGCCATTGGGTTTTGATAATGAATTTAAAACCGGAACAATGTATTCATATGCGCTCCTGTCTCCTCCAATCATCATCGGATAACCTTCTGTCGCCGCAATAATTCCACCAGATACCCCAATCCCTAAAAATTTTATTTTTTTATTTTTAAACTCCTCAAATCTTCTTTCTGTGTCTTTGAAATTAGAATTTCCCCCATCAATTACAATATCCCCTGCTTTTACAAACTTTGAAATTTCCGTTAAAATTTCCTGTGTAGCTGGCCCAGCAGGCAACATAGACCAAACAATTCTCGGCACTTCCAAACTCTTCACCAATTCTTCAATCGTCTCCGCAACTTTTAACTTTTCACTTTTAACTTTTAACTTTAGCTCCTGAGCAGGAGCGCTCGAACGGTTCCATGCAGCAACTTCATGTCCCTCTTTTTGAAGTTTAATTACCATCCTAGCCCCCATTTTCCCAAGACCAATAAAACCTAATTTCATAATTTTAGAAAAATTCCAAAGTCAGACATTTAACGCTTCCTCCGCCTTTTCCGTATTCGGTTGTTGGCACTTCATGAGTTTTGAAACCATATTTTGCAAAATTATTTTTCAGCTCATCAGAAATTCCCTGTCCGACCACAATATTTTTATCAACCACAACTAAATTACAAGCAAAAATCTTATTATCCGTATCCCCCGCAACAATAACATTTTTAAAATTTTTGTAAATTTTATCAATGCCATCCTGATCAAAAGAATTTTTATTTATTACAACTGTTTTGTTATCCAAAGGCGCAAAAGACATATCCAGATGATAGAAATACGGATCCGAAAGCTCGAACTCAATTACTTCGCCTTTCAAAAAATCTTCCAAATATTTTTTTGCCCCAAGAGAAGATCTTTTTCCATAACCCATAAAATATTTTCCATTCGAATACAAAAGATCTCCCTGTCCTTCAAAAGAAATTTCCGCTGGAATTTCCGCAATTTCAAAACCTATATTTTGGAAATATTTTTTTGAATATTCAGATTCTTTTTGTCGTTCTTTATATTTAAAATTAGATTTTACAAATAAATTGTTTTTAACAAATCCAAAGTTGGCGGCATACACCATATCCGGAAGTCCTTTTACAGGATCTATTTCCAAAATCTCAACTCCCAAAGATTGATAAGTATTTTTAAGAACTTCATATTCCATCAAAACTTTATCTTTATCAACTTTATTTTCAACATGCATCCATGGATTTATTTCATATTCAATATCATAAAAAGTTGGCGGACAAAGTAGAATTTTTTTCATGAGCTATGTCAAAAGACTCCCTTCCGGAACTTCTTGATCGGGATGTAACAATACTGCCTTATCATCAACTTTTATAGCAAAAAGCATTCCCTGACTTTCAACTCCCATAAAAATTCTGGGTGCTAAATTAGTAACAAAAGGACATTCTTTTCCTACCAAATCTTCAGGTTTATAAAACTCTGCAATTCCGGAAACTATTTGTCTTATCGAAGATCCTGAGCCTGTCGAAGGACCAAAATCTACTTCCAATTTCAAAAGTCTGTCTGCATTTTCTATTTTTTCCGCAGCTACAATTTTTCCAATTCTTATTTCCAGCTTTTTGAAATCCTCAAAATTTATACTATCCATTTTTTCCCATCCCCTTCTATTAAATTATCCGCTTCTTTGGGTCCCCATGTTCCATCCGAATAAGTTATCAATTCCGACTTCTGAGTCTCCCATCCTTTCAAAATTTTGGTAATAAATTCCCAAGAGCTAGACAATTCATCCGAACGGTTAAATAACATTTGATCTCCTGCAAAAATATCCTGCAATATTTTCTCATATGCCTCAGCCCCTTTTGTCATGAATGCCTCTTCATAAGTAAAATCCATATTTACTGTTTCAAGAGCTAATTTGGTTCCCGGTTTTTTGGCAATCATCCTTATAGAAATTCCTTCATCCGGCTGAATTTTGATAGTCAAAACATTTCCAATTTCAGGACATCCATATTCTTTAAATAAAATATGACAGGTTTGCAAAAAAACCAAAGAAATTTCTACAGTATTTTTCGGCATTTTTTTACCTGCCCTTACATAGAACGGGATATTTTGCAGCCTTTCTGTATTAACAAAAAATTTCATCGTAACAAATGTTTCAGTGGTAGAGTTCGGACGGACATTTTTTTCAGTGTTATAAGATTTATATTGACCGCGGACAACACGGCTGATAACATCTTTTTCTTCTATACATTGCAGAGATTTAATTACTCTTGCGCGTTCATCCCTAAGCCCTTCTTTGGAAAAACTTTTTGGCTGTTCCATTGCAACCGCTGCAATTAATTGCATCAAATGATTTTGCCCGACATCACGAAGTTCGCCAATTCCGTCAAAAAAATTTCCCCGTCCTTCAATTCCTTTTTTTTCAGCGAATGTTATCTGTACATGATCAAGATATTGCTTGTTCCATACCGGATCAAAAATTCCATTTGCAAAACGGAATGCCAAAATATTCTGAACTGTTTCTTTTCCCAAATAATGATCGACTCTAAAAATCTGTTTTTCCTCAAATTTTTCAGAAAGAATTTTATCTAAAGCAATCGCGGTTTCCAAATCTTTTCCAAAAGGTTTCTCAACAATAATTTTTGTATTTGCTCCAAAACTTAAATCGGATTTATGTAAATTATTTAAAATATCTTCATAATTAATAGGCGGAGTTGCAAGATACAATAGTTTTGCCAGTTGGATTCCCGCTTCTTTTTCAAATTGTTTAAACTCTTTTAAGAGCTGGTGGTATTTCTCCAAATCTTTAAAATCTCCTTGCTGATAATATAAATGCTTTGCGAAATTTGCATCTAAATTAAAAAGCTCTCTAAATTCTTCATTTGAAAAAGCACGGCGGGCAAAACCAACAATATAAAATTTATCTCCCAATTTTTTTTCTTTATAAAGATTGAGAAGTGCCGGCAAAAGTTTGTTTTTAGCCAAATCTCCTGTTGCCCCAAAAATCACCATTACAAAAGGGTCCATAAGAAAATTTCTAATTATTCTAATTTCTAATTGACCTAAATAAATGCTGAAAGCATCTTCTGAAAGAATCCTTTCAGGACTTTCAGGATCTTAAGCTCTAACTTAGAAATTAGGTCAATTAGTAATTAGTCATTTTATTTTATATCTTTTGGTCGGTAATTAAAATAGTTTTTTTGGCAATTTCCGGCTTTGCGTAAAATCTCGCGGGAATTTCCTCAATTGGACCATTGCTAAACATCTCTTTAAGTGCATTCTGCTTTACAAAACCAAATGCCAAAATAATTAATAAATCCATTTCCGCAAGCGTTTTAAATGTCAAAGTAATCCTTTCTTTAAACTCCCCGGGGAAATCATCAATTCTTATGGCATAATCTGAGTTTTGCTTGCCCCGCGAAGCTTTAGCGAAGTGGGGAATTCGGGCAGGAATGCCCGCCGTGTGTCCATCTTCCCCAATCCCCACAATAGCAATCTTATTTTTGAACTTTTCAACAAGTTTCAAAACAGTTTCATTATAGACTCCTGCCACACTTTCCGGATTTAGCTTTACACCTTTAAGGTGCGTGCGTAAAATTGGAAAAAATTTTATTTTCAAATTTTCAAGATAATCCAACAATCCTGTTAACTTTATCATTTTATAATTACTACTATCCGCTCGCTCATCAACCATTCCTACAGCCTTAACGATTAATTTTTTCTCTTTTGCCAAAGATGTATACAAATCTTTTGGCGTTTTACCTCCGGAAAGAAAAAGAAGGGTCTTATCATTAACTCTTTCGTATAGAATTTTTTTCGCAGCCACTAATCCTTTTTCCTGATTAGCTACTCTAATTATTTGGGGAAAAGTTTCCATAAGTCTTTAAATGTTATGAGAACCATTAATCCCAGAAGCACTATCATTCCGAAAGAATGCGCAAGAGATTCAAATTTTTGATTAACTTTTCGTCCGGTCACAGCCTCTATAAGAATGAAAAACAATCTTCCCCCATCAAGAGCCGGTATAGGCAAAACATTGAAGAATGCCAATGATATTGACAAAATACCTGCCAAATTAAGAAGCTGAAGCAGCTTTTCTTTCAAATTCTGTATTTCCAATATAGAACCTGTTAAAGAAGCAATTCCGATAGGACCTGAAACGCCTTGGGTTAAAGGTTCGGTTGTTTTTTTCTCCAAAGAAACTTTCACAAGATTTCCCATAACATTTAAGTTGTAACTCATAAGATTTATTGGGTGAGTTATTCCTGAAAATATTTTCTGAATAGGAGTTTCATAATTCAGAACTGCTTCGGACAAGGAAAAAAGTCCGACCCCCAAAGCGCCTTCATTTTTTGGAACCACAACCCTGGGAGTAACTTTGGTTTTGTGAATTTCCTGAGTCTGTAAATCACTCCAAACTATCTCAATTTCCTGTCCTTTATTGCTATTCACGATATTGATAAAATTTTGAGTATCTTCTATTTTTTGATCATTTACAGAAATAACTTTTGTCATTGATTTAAGTCCTTCTTTTTCAGCCGGAGAATTTTTGGCGATTTCCGATATCACGACCTGATTTAATATCGTCTGATTTACTCCAAAAAATTTATAATCGGACAAAAGAGGCAAAGAAGTTTTGAATCCTGAAATGCCAAGAAATATATAAAAAATAATTGCTGCCAAAATGGCATTCATTATTACACCTGCCACGATTACCGTTGCCCTCTGCCATGCAGTTTTTGCAAAAAACGCCCTATTCTTGTCAGAACTTCTAACCTCTAACTTCTTACTGCTAACACGCCCCCCACCAGCTTCGTCTTCTCCGTACAATTTTACAAATCCGCCGATTGGAAGCCAGTTGATGGAATAAATTGTTTCCCCCTTTTTGAAACTGAACATTCGCGGAGGAAAACCAAAACCAAATTCCTCAACTTTTATTCCGAATTTTTTGGCAACAAAAAAATGCCCGGCTTCGTGGATCAATACAAGCACGGAGAGTATTAAAAGAAAAACTAAAATAGTTATAATCATAGTTTATGAGAAAGCACCAAATTCAAAATTTCAAGCTCCAAATAATATCAACTTGTAATGTCTAAAATCCAAAAATTTTCGAATTTAGTATTTTGAACATTGAAATTTATTTAGGATTTGAGATTTAGATATTGGAATTTTATATTTGCATCAGCTCTGCTTCTTTTTTATTTCCCATTTCATCAACAGGAATCATAACTTCATCTGTTATTTTTTGAATTTCCTGATCTACTCTGTACATTTGTTCTTCGGAAATTTCTTTATCATTATGTTGCTTTCTGACAATGTTTCTTGCATCCTGTCTTATCTGGCGGATTACAATTTTCCCGCTCTCCAGTTTTTGCTTCATTAATTTAATAAGTTCTACGCGGCGCTCCTGAGACAGCGGAGGAATGGAAATTCTAATAATATTTCCATCCGAAGAAGGCGTTAAACCAATATTTGCCTCCATTATTCCCTTTTGAATTTCTGCCGCAATTGAAGGATCAAACGGTTGAAGTACCAAAGTTTGGGGATCGGATGCGGAAATTTGAGCTAGTTCTTTGATTTTCAATCTTTGTGTACCTGTATAAACGCTGACTACTACATTTTCAACCAAAGACGGCATCGCGCGCCCTGTTCTAACTGTTGATAAATCTTCCTGAAGAACCAGAAGCGCTTTCTGCATTTTCTGCCGCATTTCCGAAACCGTCTCATCCATAAGAGTGACTATTAGATTAGCAGAAAAAATTTATTTAATCAATGACGCTTATTGCCCGATTTCGAAGCGCTGGAGGTTTTTGACTACAATATTTTCCCCTAATTTCGCAATTGTCTCTTTAATCAAACTCTCAATTGTTTTAGAACTATCTTTGATATACTCCTGCTTCAAAAGAGAGCTAACATCTTTGGGGTTCATGGCTGCAACCTGCATGGCAATTTCGTGAGAGAGATTTTTAAATTCATCTGTTCTTGCCACGAAATCCGTTTCGCACAGAATTTCAATAATTGATCCTACTCTTCCCCCTTGATGAATATATGATTCAACCAGCCCCTGTGATGTCTCGCGGTCGGATTTTTTTGCTGCCTTCTCAAGGCCTTCTTTCTTAAGCCAGACCAAAGCTTTTTTATAATCGTTTTTTGTTTCTTCCAGAGCCTTCCTGCAATCCGCCAGAGAAACCAATGTTTCATTACGAAGTTTTTTGAGTAAAATTATATCAACCATAAAAATGAATTATACTTTCTTGACTTTAACTTTCTTTACAGGAGCTGCTTCTTTTTTTGCGGTCTTTTCTGCTTCTTTCTTAATTTTTAATTCTTCATTCTTCATTGCTGTAGCTGCTACTTTGCGGCCTTCAATCCATGCATCAATAATATAACTTATAATCAGCTTGATCGATCCGACAGCGTCATCATTGGCAGGAACCGGATAATTTATAACTGCGGGATCGGCATTGGTATCAACCAGAGCAACTGTCGGAACATGTGTTGACATAGCTTCTCTGACTGCCAAATTTTCTAAATGAGAATCGATTATGAAAAGCGCATCAGGCTTTTTGGTGATTTTGGCAACTCCGCCATAGAGATTTTCAAGCTTATGCTTTTCTTTTTCCCATCCGCCTATTTCTTTTTTTGTGTATCTTGCTTTTACCTCGTCATCCTGAAGATCGGTTTCAAAATCATGGAGTTTTTTGAAATTTTTTGAAACTTCCTGGAAATTAGTTAAAAGTCCTCCAACCCAGCGGTTGGTAATATAAAAAATGCTTTCTGTTGGTTCTGCGGTTGTCAACTGAGCTCTTTTCACTTCTTCCTCAACAATAGGTCTTGCCTGTCTTTTGGTTCCGACAACAGCCAAAACGCCGTTTTTAGCTGCTAGATCCTTGATAAAAGCTGCTGCTTCTTCAAGCCCTTGTTTTGTGTGAGCTAAATCTATGATATGGATGTTGTCGCGGGCTTCAAAAATAAAATCACGAGCTTTGGGGTTAGATCTCGTAACTTGGTGACCAAAATGGCAACCTGCTTCCAATAATTCTTCCAGCGTAATTTCGCGCATATATTTGTGTCCCTTAATCCGCCATCCAAAAAATCAATTTATTTTATCAGGGACATCTTTCGGATGTGAGTGATTGAGACATTATATAGCTTTTGAGGCAATATTGCAATAAGATTATTATTTCTTTTTTGGGAAAATTAAATCTGCATCAAAAAACTCTGCTACTGCCTTATGAACTTTTTTCCTTATTGAATCTTGGGTAAAGGCTAGAACTTCCCCTCCCTTAATAAACTTACGCTCAAAATCACTAACCTGCTTTTGGTTTAGCTCCGGAGACAACATAAATTTTTCTTTTAGATCTTCTATCCTTCTGCTCATATTGTTTAAAACACTAACAAACAAACCCCGCCTTGTCAACAAAGTATTAATCTGATAAAATTGCAAAACAAATTATGACTACTGAAAATATTCCTGAAAGAAAACAAAAAGCTCGGATTCCAGATCAACTTATTTCAGCAGAAATTATTGCCATAACGATTTCGCCTAACAAAGACGGATCTAGCCCTGCTGAGATTACTCTAAATAATGGAAGATGTATAGATCTTGGTTTAGATCTATTTTCAATAGCATCAAAACTTAGTCTTGGAGATAAAATAAAATATGAAGCTCCGAAAGATTTGCCTGATGAAAAACAATCAAGCTTGGGATTTGTCATAATTACAGCAACCGGAAAAAATGAAAAAAAAGAAGATACGAGTTTAAATTTTACTGTCCCCAACAACCATATAAAAAGCATACTTTCTGAGCTCCAACAATAAATCTTACCTTTCAGCTTCAATTGAATTGCACCCTTGGGGTGAATGTGTAGTTACACCTGCGAATTTTACAGCATTAAATATCTAGAGGGGGAATTTGGAGCAAAGAGTTTTTACTTCTTTGGCAATTGATAATAGTTTTTTGTTTTTGAAAACATCTTTCCGGAATTTTTTGAAAAATTCTTTTCTTGACTCCCTGTCTTTTGGCAGCGGATTTTTGGAAACTTCGTTAATCGTCTCATTTATCCAATTTGCAACTTTGAGCATTTCCTTTTCTTTCATGCCTCTTGTTGTAATTGCCGGCGTACCAAGCCTCACTCCTGAAGGATAAAAAGGAGGCATTGGATCATTTGGAACTGCATTTTTGTTAACCACAATTCCACTAACTTCCAAAGCCAAAGCTCCAACTGCACCATTGACATTTTTGTTGGATAAATCAATTAAAATCAAATGATTGTCTGTTCCCCCGCTAACCAAGTTAAAATTAAATTTAATAAGCTCTCCCGCCAGCACTTTTGCATTTGCAACAATTTGCTTGGCATAGGTTTTGAATGCGGGTTTGGATGCTTCCAAAAGAGCAACTGCAATTGCTGCAGTTTGGTTATCATGAGGTCCTCCCTGCAAGCCCGGAAAAACCGCCTTGTCGATTTTATCTGCCAATTCCGGGTCTTTTTTGAGTCCTTTTTCCGTAACCATAAGCATCGCGCCTCTAGGACCACGCAAGGTTTTATGAGTTGTGGTCATAATAATATCTACATAAGGAACGGGTCCCGGATGCGCTCGTCCGACAATTAAACCCGTTATATGAGAAATATCAGCCAACAAATAAGCCCCTACTTTATCTGCAATTTCCCCAAATCTTTTGAAATTTATAGTTCTTGGATACGCGGTTGCTCCGCAAACAATAATTTTTGGTTTTTCTTTCATTGCTAATTCCTCAATTTTGTCGTAATCTAACAAGCCATCTTTGTCTAATCCATAGGAAACAATCGGAAAATATTTTCCTGAGAAACTGACTGGTGAACCGTGGGTCAAGTGGCCTCCGAAAGCCAAAGGCAAACCCATGATTTTGTCTTTCAAAGGGGTTAAAAGCGCAAAATATACAGCTGTATTTGCAGGACTTCCCGAGTAAGGCTGCACATTTACACGAGGAACGCCAAACAATTTTTTGGCTCTTTCAATTGCCAGACTTTCAACATCATCTATGAATTTATTTCCCTGATAATATCTCTTTCTTGGATACCCTTCCGAGTATTTGTTGGTCAAAACCGAGCCCAAAGCCTCCATTACAGCCTTTGATGCATAATTTTCCGAAGGAATCATTTCCAAAACATCATGCTGTCTTTTTTCTTCTTCTTTAATAGATTTATAAATTTGAGGATCTTGTGTTTTTAAGTTTTTCATCTAATAATGCCCAGTATAACTCCCAAACTTATTCTTTTCAACACCCAAAATTTGCATTTAACGGCTAAAAAGCCTATAATAAATCACTTGTGGTTGAGAATCTTAAAAAAAGAGGGGTAATCCCCGAACAAAGACGATCAAAAGAACGGGCAAAAGCATTAAGATTTCCCGAATCAAAAGAAGGATGGGAAGTTAATTTTGGCGTACTTACGATATCAGGTAAATCAGGAACAGGAAAAACCTCGATTGCAAATAGACTCGCTGTTATACTTGGTATTCCCGAAGAAAATGTTATCAAGATAGGACAAGCTATAAGAAGCGAAACACATCAAGAAGATGCCGTAGGATTTATAAAACGCCCTATCTCAACAGATGAAGAAGTTGATGCAGCTCAAATAGATGTCATTACCGGTTCTGATATTAGTGATCCAAAAGTGATAGAGGGAAGGCTTTCCGGCTATTTAGCTAAAAAGCATCGCAGCGAAGAAAAACCTCCTGTTCCAACTTTTCTTTTAACCGCAGACGATGAAATCAGATTTGAAAGAATCAAAGGAAGATCAGACACCAATGAAATGCCCCTAGAAGAAATAAGAGGAAAAGATAAGAATAGAGCTGATAGAGACTTGGGAAGATGGAGACAAGTTCATCCTGAACTCGAAGGACAGGATCCATACGATTCAAAATTCTACGATAGAACCATAGACACTGATAAATTAAGTGTTGATGAGGTCGTAAGTGAAATACTTAAATTCCTTATGGAAAAAGGATATGTGGTCTCTAAAAACCTATTGACTCCAAAATCCCCACCCGCAGCCTAACTTATTAAGGTCTTCCAAAACCATTTTTTCCAAATGAGCCCGGATTGACCTTTTTTTCGCCAGAAGAAGAGTTTATAATTTCTATTTCAGCAATTTGTCTATGATCTTCCGATGGACAAACAGTAACAAATTCTACTTCTGCAATGCCTGGTACATTGAAATCCACTGTCTGAGTAGCCTTATCTCCGCATGGTTTTTCTGCCCCTCCATTTATTTCTATTCGAACTGGACATTTTGCAAGTCCGCTTGATATAAGCTCGAATGCTAATTTTCCTGCTGTTCCAGGACCAAAATTTTCCCTTCGCTCAGTCATAATCTTATAGTTTCAGATTCTATCTCAAATATCTTTTGGTGTCAAGAGCAACAAAGATAATGAGGCGACACCTTCCTACTTTTCTAATTCCACGAATGTAAATTTGTGTTCCCCGTTGTCGTGTGCTTCTTTTGAGACAACTTTTTTAAATTGAGAATAATCCGGGAAAAAAGTATCCGCGTCAAAACTCCCATCTACCAAAGTTAAATATAATCTTTCTACATATCCCTCCTCTATTGCTTTTGAAAAAATTTCTCCTCCTCCAAAAATGAAGACTTCATCGCTACCCGGACTTGTCTTGGCAATCTCTATTCCTTTTTCAAGCGTTGCGGTGACAACAACGGATGCCTTTTCAGGAATTTGAAACGGAGATAAATAGTCAGGATCTCTGGTTATAACAACGCTTGTTCTTCCGGGTAAGACCCGGCCTATCGACTCAAAAGTTTTCCGTCCCATGACAAGAGGATGACCGGCTGTTAACTTTCTCATCCTATCGAAATCCTCAGGAATTCTAAAAAGAAGATCGTTATTTTTTCCGATTCCTCTTTTTTCATCCATTGCAACAATTGCATTTATCATATTATTTCCGTTTTCCTTCATATAGCCCACCTGCCACTGTTAATTCACCTTTCAAAATAGAATGAGGATTGTAATCTTCCAGATAAACTAACGATGGCTGGAAATCGGAAAGTTTTTTTACTTTTGGGTCAAGTTTTATTGTCGGAAATGCTCGCGGCTCTCTTTTGAGTTGTTCTTTGACTTGCTCAATATGGTTTTTGTAAATATGCGCGTCTCCGAAAGTATGAACAAATTCTCCAGGCTTGTAACCCGTGACTCTAGCCAGAATTGTGGTTAAAAGCGCATAAGAAGCGATGTTAAATGGCACTCCCAAAAATAAATCAGCGCTTCTTTGATAAAGCTGCAGATTTAGCTTTCCGGCTTTGACTGAAACCTGATACATGTTGTGGCAAATTGGAAATCTTGAGGCGTCTTTGTTAGTCGCCATTGTGTACAGATATTCAGGATTCCACGAATTAACAATCAAATTCCTTGCATCCGGATCTTCCTTAATTTCTTTAATTACCCAGCCTAATTGATCTATAGTTCTCTTTGTTCGGGTGGGCCAGCGTCTCCACATCTCTCCATAAATCCTTGGCAAATTCCCCCATTTCCGAACGAATGGTGAGCTTGCCGAACCATCTCTTATCTTATTTATAAATTCCTCTTTGGTTAAAACTTTTGAGTTTTGAGTTGTAGTTTTGACTTTTGAGTTTTGAGTTTTGACATATATTTTGTACGGGTAGTCGTCCCAAATATGCACATTGTTATCAACCAGATATTTAATATTCGAGTCCCCTTTCATGAACCAATAAAGTTCGTGCAGAACACCTTTCCAATAAACTTTTTTTGTGGTTAAAAGAGGAAATCCTTTGGACAAATCATAGCGGGTTTGTCTTCCAAAAACAGAATAAGAAACAGCACCCGTCCCACGGTCTACATTTTTTACACCGTTTTCAAGCACATCCTTAAGTAAATCTAAATACTGATATTCCTGATGCTTCATACCTGCTTCTCTTTTCTTTTCGTAGTGACGCGACCCCCCTGCCACTGACCCCTATACATACTTCCCCCGCCTTTGACTTCCGAAAACTGAATATGGACAAAACGCGCGCCCATTTCAATCTCAACTGTTATCGGTCCCTCATTTTTGAGCCCAAATATTAATCCTCCGCAGTACCCAGGCGGAACATTTCCCGTACGAAGATATAAGCCTGAGCGGTAAGTTGTAGACCTTGGGGTAATACTCGCGGTTAAATTTTGCGGCATATTTACCGACTCAATTGTCTTAACCAGAAAAAAATCTCCGGGTTTTAATTTAACACTCTTGCCCCGCGAAGCCTTGGCGGAGTGGGGTCCTTTTTCTCCATATTTAGCAATAAGTTTTATTTCTGCAGTTTTTCGATGAATCTCGCCCAAAAATGCGCTACCTGAAATTGAATAAACTTCTCCAAGACGCAGATCAAACCCCGCGCCCTCAGGATTATTAAGTTCACGCTCACTTAACCCTTCAACCAGCTTTATTTTTTTGACTAATTCTAATAAATCTTTAGGTCCCAGTATCATAATTTTTCTTCCGTGTCATGCTGAATTTATTTCAGCATCTCGGCTTATCAAATTTAGATCCTGAAACTAGTTCAGGATGACAACCGAGAAAGAATTCCTTTCATCACTTTCTCAACGCTTCCTTCTCCATTAACAATTGTGATTTCGTTTTTGAATTTTTTCGAAAGCCAATCGTAGCCCTCAATTATCTTTTTCAGCTTCTCCCGGTCCTCATAAATTTCTATCACATCATCTTTTTTCGAAATTCTGGCAACAGAAGTAGACAAAGGAACCTTTAAGAAAAAAGTGTGATCAGGAATTATGAACTGATGATACATGGACAAAATAGAATGAGCCATCAGCAAAAAATTAGCGTCTTTGAAATCATATTTCCCCGCATTTCTATCCAGAATTCCATAAACAATCGCAGACCAAAAACACCTATCGGAAATAACTATTTTTCCAGCTTTCAGAGCAGGAATAATGACTTCTTCATGATGCAAAACACGGTCTGTTGAAAATAAATATTGCAGAGCAATCGAGGACATTTTTATTTTTCCGGTCAAAACTTTTTGGACAATATCGCCAATCAATCCTTCTTTTCTTGGCTCCCTAGTAAGAACAACTTTTTTTCCTTTTTTCTCAAAATATGTTGCTAATTCTTGAACTTGAGTTGTCTTTCCCGATCCATCAATTCCCTCCAAAGCAATATATAAACCTTTGTATGGATTTTTCTTTAGTTCTATGTCTAACTCGACGTGATACTTCATATTTTTAGCCTTCAGCCATCAGCGTCTAGCGTCTAGCGTCTAGCGTCTAGTTATAAATTTTACTTTGCAGAAAACTGAACGCTGAACGCTAGTTGCTAGCCGCTCGCCTATGCTTCTTCTGCGATTCTGCTTTCGCTTGGGCCGTCTTGGATTTTATATTTTGCGAATTTTTTCTTTGCATATGGAACTTCCGAGGGACTTGTTAATTGTTCAAAAGTCATTGCGCAAATCCTCATGCCGGGAGTTAATTTGACAGCCATTCTTCCCAAATTTCCCAGTTCCAAAACGCATTTTCCATCCCATCCCGGATCAAAAATAGATGCTGTTGAGTGAACAACAATTCCAAGGCGACCTAGTGATGAACGGCCTTCCAATCTCCCCATAATATCGAATGGAATTTTGACCTTTTCCAAAGTTACAGCCAGTACGAAATCCCCCGGCTGCATCATAAAGCTTTCGCCTTTTTTGACTTTGACTTCTTTAGTAATTTCATTGGAAAAATCTTTTTTGGTCGGGTCTATGAATGCATTTCTGCTGTGATCAAAAACTCTGAAAGTATTTCCAAGACGCAAATCAATAGAGCAAGAACCAAGCTGAACTGAAAAATCAGGAACGGGAGTAATAACAATTTTCTTGCTTTTTAATGCTTTTTTGATATCCCCATCCGACAAAACCATAACAGGATTATAACTTAACTAAATCCCAAATCTCAAGCACCAAATTCCAAATAACATCAAAATTCAAATGGCTAAAATTCAAAAAATTTAAATATTTGGATTTTTAAAATTATTATTTATTTGGGATTTCTAATTTTGAATTTGAAATTTTGTTAATTTACTCCTGATTTCACCAACCAAATACAAAGAACCTGTGACAACGAGGAGACTTGGGTTATTGGGATATTGGGTTTTTAGGAGGTTGAATGCCTTTTCCAGTGCTTTCTCCGAATCTTTTTCAACCGCAACTTTCGCTTCGGATTTAAGTTTTAATATTTGATTCTTAATTTCTACAGCATCCGCAGATGCATATAAATTAGTGTCTGTTTTTGCTTTAAATTGAGTAACAATAATTTCATCCGCAACTCCCACAATTTCTTTAAGCATTTTTTTAATGTCTTTATCAAATTTAAATCCAACAATAAATATCTTGCGCTCTTTTGGGTAAAGTTTTTTAAGACTTTTGATAAACTCTTTCATCTTCACCGGATTATGCGCCCCATCTAAAATTAGCGTATAGCGTCTAGCGTCGAGCGTATAGTTAATAATTTCAAACCGGCCGGGGAAAAATGCTGTTTGCAATGCTTTTCTAACTGCAGATTCTTCGATTTTAAATCCCAATTTCTTCAATTCCAAAATTGTTTTGATTGCCAACGATGCATTCTCCGCCTGATATTGTCCAAGCATTGAAAGCTCCAGATCCAAAAAATTTTCTTCATGTGAAATAAATCCAGCACCTTTTTTCTGCGAGGGTTCTGAAAGGTGCTGGATGAAATCAAAACTCGTACCTTTTGTGTTTTCTTTTCTTATTTTGTAACCAAAATCCCTCCATAATAAATTAAGTCTTACCCCGACATCTTTGCAACGATCCTCAACTATCTGAATAACCGACTGCTGGGTTACGCCAGAAACCACAACGAGTGATTTACGATTTGTAATTAATGACCTATGATTATATTCTTCAATTTTTAATCTCAAATCTTCATTCTTAATAATTCCTGCTTTTGTTTTTGCGATTTTTTCAACAGTGTTTCCCAAAACATTTGTATGATCCAAACCCACATTTGTTAATACGGCAATTAGAGGATTTAAAGTATTTGTCCCGTCAAATTCCCCTCCCATACCAACTTCCACAACCGCGATATCAACTTTCTCTTTTGCAAAATATTTAAAAGCCATGCCAACAAGAATTTCAAAATATGACGGAGCTCCAACAGGCATCTTCTTCATCGCCTCAATGATTCGAATCATTGAACTGGTAAGTTTTGCAAACGCGTCATCCGAGATTTCTTTGCCGTTAATTTGCAATCTTTCATTAATTTTCTGCAGATGAGGAGACAGAGTAAATCCTGTTTTATATCCGGCAGTTGTCAACATATGGGAAATTAGATATGAAGTTGAGCCTTTTCCTGATGTTCCTGCGACCAAAACCGATTTAAAATTTCCCTGAGGATTTCCAAAGAGAGAAAGAAGAATTCTCATTCTCTCAAGCGGATCATGTTTTTTTACAAACTCCTTATTAACTTTGAATAATATCTTACCAATAAACCCTTCCAGATAATTTATCGCCTGTTTGTAATTTGTAATTTCCACGCTCACGCTCGTAGTTTACCACGGATTGCGCTCTCAAGTCTATTTATGTTAAAATTGTGAGTACTTGGCGCGGTGGCGAAGCGGTAACGCAGGAGTCTGCAAAACTTCCATGCAGGGGTTCGATTCCCCTCCGCGCCTCATTTTTGACTAATTGGGCAGCTAGTTCACTGGTAGAACGCTTCACTGATAATGAAGAAGTACATGGTCCGATTCCATGGCTGCCCACAACTAAGACAGAGAGTCGACGAAAAATGATGAGGTTTTTCTGATAATTTTTTGCAGTTTTACAGCATCGCCCTTGAGACTCCACTTTTCTTTTTCTTTCAAATCCTTGTATCCGGCTCCGCCCATTTCATACATAAAAGTTTTTTTAGAAATTCTTCCGTCAACCAACATATAAACCAAAGCTAAAAGATACTTATACAGAACAATTACCTGTCCTTCTTTTTTGACTCTCCGAAGACTAAATAAAACTTTGACATCTTTTAGAAATTTTGCTTTTACTCCCAGCTTTCGCGCCCGCTGAACAAGATTATGGTCTTCGCTCATATATAAGTCATCCTTAAAACCAAGAAGTGTTAAGAAAAGTTTTTTGGCAATAAAAATTGATCCCCCCGAAGAAAGAGGCTTGGTTAAAGATTGCGATAATTCTACTACGGAATTTATCAATTTAAACAAAACTCTGTTTTTACCGGAAGTTTCATCCGTAGTTAATGTTGGCAAAAAAAGCAAACCTTTTTTCTGAATAATGTCCGCATGAAGATTTCTCGTAAACATCGTATTGATGCGACAATCGGCATCCAGAAAGACAAGAAATTCCCCTGCTGCCTTTTGAGCTCCAAAATTCCTCTGATGCGACACATTTCTTTTCGTAACAGTATGAAATGAAAGCGGAAAATATTTGGAGAATTTCAATGCTTTTTCTTTGGTTCTGTCATCCGACATTGCATCGACAACAATAACTTCAAAATTCTTCTGTCTTTGTTTTGCAAAATCAGACAAAAGTTTTGGCAGATAATTTTCCTCATTAAGAGTCGGGATAATAACCGAAAAAAATAAATCCTGAGCCATAGCTTTGATTATACTAAAAAATGCACTATAATTCCCCTGAGAGCTATTTATGAAAGTTTCTGTTGTTATTCCCGCCTACAATGAAGAAAAATATATAGGAAAATGTCTTCAAAGTATTGCCGAACAAATTGACCCTCCGGATGAGATAATTGTCGTTGATAATAATTGCATTGACAAGACAGCCGAAATTGCGCAAAAATTTGGCGCAAGAATTGTAAAAGAAGAAAATCAAGGTATGATTTATGCCAGAAATGCAGGCTTCAACACCGCAAAGTACGAAATAATGGGAAGAATTGATGCGGATACCGTACTTCCCCATGACTGGGTTACAAAAGTAAAAGAAAATTTCAAAGATGAAAGTCTGGCGGCAATATCAGGCCCTATTTTTTTCAGAAATAAAAAATTTTATTTTACAAGCATTATCCTATTCCGATTTTTAAGTTTTTTCTTAATGCACAATACTTTATTCGGACCAAATATAGCTTTAAGAAAATCTGCATGGGAAAAAATTAAAAATGATGTTTGCTTGGACGGTAAAAAAGTTCATGAAGACATTGATCTTTCTATTCACATTTTCAAAGAAGGAAAGATAAAGTTCGATAGAGCCTTGGTAGTAGAAGCATCACGGGTTAGATTTGGACAGCTGTTTACGGAATATGCCGTAAGATTTGCGAAAATGGTTTTCGCCCACAGAAAAATTATTCTTCAATAAGAGCTTTCAAATCAGGAAGTGGTAGGAACTAAATATAGATGTTATTCTCTCGCTTTGAGGCGAGACAAGTGTCTATAGCACTTGGTGTTAACGTATTCCTCATTAAGTATGAATACTCAATAAGTTACCGTGCATCTCTCAATCTTACTTTTTCCACAAAGAAAGAATTAAATTCTTCTTTGAAGAATTTTTAGAAGGGAGGGGCTCCATCCCCAGCTTCGGCTAGGGATACCTTGTTACGACTTAAGCTTCATCGCCGATTTTGGACTCGGTCGACAAAATCGACCTTCGTCCACCACCGACTTTGCTGCCTTGACGGGCGGTGTGTACAAGACCCGAGAACGTATTCACCGCGGCTTGCTGATCCGCGATTACTATCTATTCCAACTTCATGGGG
>OBEQ011098915.1_pt1 | contig 54480 bp, 68 predicted proteins | sample 1670901 | NCBI WGS metagenome assembly OBEQ01 (sample SAMEA104232315, study PRJEB22302) | groundwater metagenome | biome: forest; feature: aquifer; material: groundwater | place: USA | collected 2011-08-07 | depth 5.4 m
AAAGTTCTCCAGCGCTACAAGGAACTGGCCGATATCATCGCCATTTTAGGCGTTGAAGAACTTTCCGACGAAGATAAAATCGCCGTTTCTCGCGCCCGCAAAATCCAAAAGTTCCTAAGCCAACCGATGACTGTCGCCGAACCCTTCACCGGCCGCCCCGGCAAATACGTCCCAATCGAAAAAACCGTCGAATCATTTGAAAAAATCCTTGCCGGCGATTACGATTCTTATGACGAAGGCGCATTCTATATGGTTGGCGACATTTCTGAAGTTAAAAAATGATCCATCTCCAAATCATCACACCGGAAAAAACAGTCTTCGCGGGCGAAGTTGACCAAATCAGCCTGCCAACTGAAAGCGGCCAAATTACGGTTCTGCCCAACCACGTCGCCCTCGTAACAACCGTCACCCCGGGAGAATTAATTTTTAAAATTCACCAAAAAGAAAATCTGCTTGCCGCGGGGTTTGGGTTTGCCCAAATTGGCGCTAAAAACGTTAAGGTTTTGGTCGATTTAGCAGCTCCTGAAGAAGAATTGGAAGAAAAGAAAATTGAAGAAGCTAGAAAAGCGGCCGAGGTTGCTCTCGCCCAAAAGCATACTCTTTCCGAAGAAGAGTTCGCCACGGCTTCTGCCAACCTCCAAAAAGCCCTTGCCCAGCTCAAGATCAAGCACCGAAGACACCGTGTATAAATCAATCATCATTTCCGGCCCTATTGCCTCCGGTACCTCAACAGCCGCTAAGGTTCTTTCCGAAAAGCTCAATCTTGAATATCACTCCGCGGGCGATTTCTTCCGAAAGTACATGATCGATCACAACATTCCCCTACCGGAAAAGGTCCAGATCCCAGACGAAGTTGATCGCAAAATTGACAAAGAGCTTACCGATCTTGCCGCTTCTAAAAAACCAGTCATCATCGATTCCCTTTATCATGGTTATTTCACCAGAAATATGCCCCATATCTTAAAAGTTTTGTTGACAGCAGACGAAGACGTCCGTATCAAAAGAGCCCTGCTGCGGGTCCATACCCACAAAGAAACCGCAGAGGATGTCAAACGTCGTGATCAAACGCACGATATCAAATTCCGCAAACTCTACGCCGACGAAAACTTCCTCGACCCGAAGTTTTTTGATCTGGTTATCGATACCACCAGCACCTCGGCAGAAGAAGTTGTCGAAACTATCGCCAAAAAGTTTCAGAAAAATAATACATATCAGCCATCGCTAAAGCGATCCTGATATATCAGAGGAGCGCACTGAGTTTACCGAAGTGCGACCTGCTGATATAATTAATCCATGCCCCCAAATCCCAAAAAGGTCACTCTACCTAAACGCAAACTAGCAGCCAAAAAATTACCGACAAGAGAAAAAACACTAAAACTCAGAAAAATCGACGACGAAGAACTTTCCCAAGGCTCAAAAAACAATAGAATCAAGTATCTATCCCTCCTAACAATTTTCCTAATTTTAGCTGCCGGCGCACTAACCGTTTACTTTGTTAAAAAACCAGGGGTTTTCCGAACCAATGTCTCAAACACCCAACCTTCACCCCCTCAATCCACGCAAGAGACCAAACTCACCCAAATCTACGAAAAAGAAAAAAACATTCCTCTCAAAAACTTTACTCCCAGATATAACGTTTTCGAAGATGCTATTATCGGCTTTAAGATTGCTTATCCAGTTGGTTTTAATGCAGTCTCTTTGGATAACGGCGTTAAAATAACCCCAGAAAAAGGTAATGGCGAAATAACTGTTTACGTTGCCAAAGGTTCTTTTGATGTCAAGCTCTCTGCAGCTGGCACCAGCCAGAAACAAGTAGAAATCTTAAACGACACTGCTGCCTTTATAAAATCTACATTTGCCTTCACCCAACCAGAAGTTTATGACAGAAAATCTCTACAACAACGCTTCTCCCAAGGAAACAACAATCTTGGAAAATATTAAAACTAAATTAATTCGTAGGGATAGTTAAGACTTTGGTGTATTGGGCCACCTGTCCAGAATGCATCTTTGTATTTACAGTTAATTTGACATTGCGGACGTTAGGATCATAAGTACAAACATTGTTGGAACAAGTACCGAAAAGTAACTGCTTTCGGATATAAGGAACTCCGCCAAAGCTATTCTTTGTCTCATAATAAGGCACAAAGCTACCCTCTAAACCCCTTTTAACACCGACATTACCAAGACTATCGGCATTGTAAATTAAATTGAAGTAAACGTAATCGATATTGCCAAAATCCTTACTCGAAAAATCAACAAACATCAGTTGTTTGTTGCCGTTCAGGTAAGGAATAACGTCAGCACCACCTGTGCCGGAACTCATCCAGATAGTTTGAGTTCTTGAATCAGTATCTGCCAAAGCCGGCCCCGCTACCAAAGAAGCTACAAGAGCAGCCGATGCAAGAGCAGTTATAATTTTTCTGGAAATATTCACTATACTAGTTATTTAAAAGTATTTTTAAAGCGTTGTCAATAAGATAATTCTACAATCCTAAACTGTTGTAAATTGGTGCCACAATCTGGCCGTAAATTAAGCCCGGTGCGATATAATCAAGCCCAAAAAGAAAAATCGAAAGAGCCATCATCAAACGCGAAATGTCTCCCTTATTCTTAAAAATCACTCTCAAGTAAAATCCAAAAATAGACTGCCCAATGAAGAAAACCAGAAGAACATAAATCCATCCCCTGCCAACTGCCGCATTTGGATTTCCGGAAGATATTAAGGCACGCGATACATAGGGCAAAAGGAAAAAATTAATAAGAAGCGTGTAGATAAAAAGCAGTATCCCCGAAAGCCACATCAAATGGGGGAACCACGAGTGGTATCCTTTGTACTTCCATAAAATATAAAACGCTGCCGGCGGAAAAACTAGTATCAGAAAAATTACTAAAAGATGATGCGGCCGTTTTTCTTCCGCGGTAACTGGTAATTTGTCTTCCATCTTACGAGGCAAGCCTCGATGCCAATCCAAACTTTGCGTTTAAAGATTTTAGGAACTGGTGCTTGTCAAAATAGAGAAGCTTCACCCTATGCTTCCCTTTTGAAATTTTGATTTCATCTCCGGTCTTTACCTCAACATGATCCTGGCCATCAATAATCAAAGAAATATCATTGCCTTTTATAACTTTAACTGACACCTCGTCTTCGGGCGAAAGCACAACTGAAGGAACCGGCAGTCCGTGAGCATTAACCGGCGTAATCAGTAGGCAGTCCACCTCCGGGTCCACAATCGGCCCACCGGCAGAAAGTGAATAAGCCGTTGAACCGGTTTGGGTTGAAACTATTACGCCGTCACCCGCCGTATTTAAAAACTTCTGCCCGTTAACAGTTATTCCCAAATTAACCACCCGATACATTCCCTTAACAACAACCTCGTTCAGTGCTCTAAATGTTTCTTGTTTCTTGTTTCTTGTTTCTTGTTCGATTTCCGCCTCAATCGTCATCCTTTCCGAAACAAAATATTTGCCGCCGATGATCTTCTCCATTGCTTCTTGCCATTCGTCTGCCTCTGCCGCCGTCAAAAAACCAAGTGTCCCCACGTTTATACCCACAAACGGCACGCCAAGTTCAATATGCTCGCATGCCCCGTGAAGTAGCATCCCGTCCCCGCCAAGAGTAATCACAACTTCTGAACCTTTAAGATCAGTTTCCAGAACTTGATGACCACCGCCTTCTAAGAACTTCTTTATATCAGAAGCAATCTCCTCTGCTTTTTTAATATCTTTTGCGCTAATTATTCCAAATTTCATCTTGGTGGATCCGGAAGGAGTCGAACCTTCGACAAAACCTTATAAGAGTCCCGTTTTACCGTTAAACTACGGATCCAGTACGCCAAATTTTACCATTAATTTTTGGAAAATTATAATCTTGCTTGCCCTGCCGAAGATTTATCAAAGACGGGCTCTATGCACAATCTCCGCGTCGACAACTTTAAGGATTACACAATAAAGAAGAAAGAACTATTTCTTGTGCTACTCCTATCTTTGATCGCCAACACCAAACAGTTGCATTTTTATTTTTTTCAAGCCAAGCAAATAAAGCTACGCTGGTACTGTCACTTGATACCAAATATTGATATTTCCCGCCTAAGGGATCACTAGGCACCTCTTTTAAATCTCCATCAGTAACCAGATTATCTAGGGAGGGAGGAAATTTATTATTCTTACTCTGATAACTATCTAGGCCTGCTCTTATCTGCCCTATATCCAATTGGCGGGTCGAGTCTCTGGCTTGCCATTGCCTAACTGCTGGATTAACAGCATCTAGGACTCCAATATCTCGCCCACTGACCGAATTAGCTTGACCTTGCCTCCTTGCAGGGTTAACAGCAATTAGAAAAATAGCCGCAACTATCCCCAAAACAGCTATTACTATCTGTAATACAAACAAAATCCTAAAAATACTGACTAAAACTTTTCTAAATCCAACCAAAGGTTGAACAAAAACAACATGGGTAGATGCTATTTTGTCATATAATCCTTGCTTCTCCTTATCAAAAACTACCCATAAAAATCCGACCAAAAAAACTACTGTAAATATAAGTTTGCCGGTCTCCCTCAAAACCGCAGCTATAAAATTCGGTTTGTTCCCGTTTTTATCAACTACTTTCAATCGAAATAACTTCTTCCCTAAAGTCGCACCATAAAGAAAAGTGAAAATAGTCGAGTACAAGAAAAAAATTACAATAACTATCCATGATCCTAAAATATTAAAAGAGGACCTGCTCAAAAGGGCAATAATTATTGCAACTGGAAAGATATCTATTTGAAAAGCTGCATACCTAACCCAAAACCCTGCATAGATTGTTTGAAATTGTGGCACTTGCTCGTGCATTGGTTCAGGAGTTGGGACTTGCTGTTGAGGCTGATCGGCGCCGGGCGTTTGAGGGAACTGCTGATTTGGCTGGTTTGGATCCATTAATTAAATGATACTTCAAAGCCTCGCCCGATGCACGATCTCCGCGTCAACAACGTTGACGTCACGCCCATAGCGTAGACGGGAAAGCTGCTTTATCATCTCCGCAATCCTCGGATCGCGCTCTACCTTAGAAAGGTCACGTGTCGTGTCCATTGAAAACGCCGGCACCGGCTCGTTATTCACAATCGTCTTAACATAGGCATGGAACCGCTCCACATTAATTAAATCCGTCTCATTAAATGTCGGCGTAAACTCGTGCTGCAGATAGTTAGCATCTGTCACACCCACCCTAAAGCTGATAATTGTGCCGACATTTCCAAAGATGGCGTTTTTAACCTCTTCTTCAATCTGCCCGATAAACTGGTTGGCCACAATCAAATTTAAGCGGAATTTTCTGGCCTCTGCCAAAATATCCGCAAAAGTTTCCGTCGCAAAGTTCTGGAACTCGTCAACGTATAAAAAGAAATCTTTCCTTTGCTCTTCCGGCATATCCTGCCTGCTCATAGCCGCTACCAGAATTTTGGGTACCAACACCAAACCCAAGAAATTAGAATTCTCTTCCGAAAGCCTACCCTTGGAAAGGTTAACCAAAAGAATTTTCTCGTTATCCATAATGTCGCGGATATCAAAAGCGCTTTTAGATTGTCCGATAATATTTCTCATCATTCTGTCTGTCACGAAACGCCCAAATTTTGAAACAATATAGTCCAAAACCTCACTTTTATGGAAATCCGAAGTCTGTGCGATCTGATCTGTCCAATAGCGCCTAACCACCGGATCGGTAACTTTCGGCAAAAGTTCCTGCACAAAATTAGCGTCAGTCAAAACCCTAACCACCTCCATGAACGTACTCCCCGGCTCACTCATGACTGTCAGCATCGCATTTCGAATGGCGTGTTCAAACCGCGGCCCGATGATTCCGGTCTTGTGTGGGTCGTAAAGTTTGTACATTAACCCCACAATGTAAGTTGCCACAAAATGCTTTTCCTGCTCGGTAGAAGCCTCAAGCATATTCATGCCAAGGGGCCGTTCCGTATCGGCGGGGTTGAAATAAATAACATCCTCTGCCCGCTCTGGTGGAATCATTTCCAGGATTTCTTCCACAGCATCTCCGTGCGGGTCAATAAAGGCCACGCCATGACCGGCGCGAATATCCTGCATCACCATGTGGACAAGCTGCTGGGTTTTCCCGGTCCCTGTTTTTCCGATAATGTAAACATGGCGGCGTCTATCATCATCGGAAAGATAAATTTCTTTGGAAGTTCCCCTGTAAACGCTTTTACCAAGCTGCAACCCGGAAGATGGAATCGAGGCCGGCGCCGGCGCCCGTTTGGCATTCACCCAAAAAATTCCCGGCGTCTCGACAGTTTTATTGGGCATATGAAAAAGCGTTGCCAACTCTTCGGTGTTTAGTACTCCCCATCTGCCAAAAATCGGCCAATACCTGTAGACAAAATCAACCAAAAATTGCTTTTTGAAACGGATTTTGGCGCCGCCGACGCTATTGAATTCCGAAGAAAACTGGGCAAATGTGGACTTAATGTTATCAAGATGGACTTTGGCCTCCGGCGCGGTTTTACTAGAAACTACAATTCTGATAACCGCATTAAATCCAACCTTTGAAGTTTTATTTTCGACAGCCTCCATCTTCTTCGGATCCGGTGCGCTTTTATTCTTTGGTGAAAGCTCCGCGCTTTTGGTCTTGGAAACAAAGTGTTTACCGCTAGCCCGCCATTTTGAAGAAGCCGGCGCCACCAGAATCTGCACTGCCGCCCCCTCTCCCGGCGCCATTTTGGCCATTGCCGAAGTAATCTGCGCCAGGGGGTCAGTCGCCAGTTCCTTATAAGTTTTTATTGGGTAATAACTCTGCTTTTTAAGCTTTAGCTGGGCATAGGCCAATTTTCCCTCCTCGGAAAAAATATTATATTCTTCTACCTCACGGACATCGGCACCCGGATAAGCCCCATGAATCTGCTTTTCCACTAAATCCTGGATCGATTTCGGACAGGAAATATAAAACTTAATCTCCTCCGGTGTCGCCACAATCTCCAGGGAAAAATGTTCTTCCGGATGCAGAAAACTAAATCTTCCTCCTTTGTAAATTGAATAGAGGGAAGAAAACATTTGGTCCGCCGCGTCAATTTTTGTTTCGTTATCCCGCGGAACCGCCACTTGGAAAAGTACAAAATCCAGAGACCTTTCCTCCCGGTTTTTATTGCGCATCCAAAGAACCCAGATATAGCCGACAACAAATGCCAAACCTCCTAAAACCAAAAGCACTAAAAACAAAAACCCCAGGCTTTGCAAAACAAGCCCGAAGGCAGAAAAGACATCAATTTGCCCAATCGTCGTCGGAGCGCTTTCAATCGGCATCTTTCTCCTCTTTACCCTCCGTAGCCCTGAGCGAAGTCGAAGGGGCGGAGGAGGACTTTCTAAAAACTATTCTCATCGTATGTTTGTGGGCAAGTTTTATCATTCTTTTTATCCATATCGCCAAAGCAACAATACTCCCCGTCCCAAAAACCGTTTTCTCCTTGTCCGTTTGGCCATCGGCCGCCATTTTTAATCCCTTCCCGTATTCTTCTTCCGTTATGTCGACATTAATCGTTGGCCCCTTTTTCAATACTTCTTCGCCGTCTGCCTCCGGACTGCTAAGTCCAGCATCAGCAACATCAGGAGGGATTTCTATCTTTGGCAAAGGGGATTTTGCCTCAGGAAGACTCTCGCGAACTAACCGCAGGGCCTCTTTATCGTGGGAATCCGATACCTCTTTTATTTCCGCAATGGCCGCCGCCTCTTGCGCTCGCCCATCACTCTTCGGCTCGACTTCTTTTGTTCCGGCTGGAACACTAACAGGAGTTTTTTTCTTGTCGTCAACGCTGGGTTTTACGGCAGTTGGAGTTGTCATTGATGTAATGTAATTTTAGCAGATAAAGTCACGCAGCGATAATGTAAAAAAGATTATCTCTTGGGAGTTTTTCTCAAAAACAAAAATTCATAAACCAAACCAAATAAACTTCCGGCAGCCGGCCCTAAAATCCAAATCGGCAAGTTAGTGAAATTTCCAGAAACAACTGCCGGCCCGATTGCCCTTGCCGGGTTCAAAGCCGCACCAGTTATTGGCCCTGCAAAAATTCCGCCAACCATGGCAACTAGACCGACTACCAGTGGTCCAAAACTAACCGGCCCGCGACGATCGACGGCTGTTGCAAATACTGCAAAAACTAAAGCCGCCGTCAAAATTGCCTCCAAAATCAGTGCTGTTTGAATCCCCACATCGGCCCCCAGAATTGGCGCACCCAGATTGAAACGAATGGCGCGGTCACCAAAAACATAAAGCAGAGTCCCACCCGCTGCCAAACTCCCCAAAACTTGGGAGGCGATGTAAAAAACCGCGTTCACCGCGGAAATTTTACGCGTAAGCCATATCGAAAGTGTTACCGCCGGGTTAAGATGCCCGCCCGAAATTGCCGCCGTTACAAAAATCATCGCTCCCAAAACCAGCCCGCCTGCTATAGCCTGTGCTAAAACTCCAAGATCGGTAAAGAAAATATTAGTAAGAACGCTGCCTGCGGCCACAAAAACAAAAACAAACGTCCCCAAAAACTCAGCCGCATACGCCCGCCAGGGCAAATTAATCTTCACAAACTGATTATCTCGTATGCGACATCTTACCGCAAGTAATCTTCGCGCGGCGAAGGATGCTTTTGAACGAGTCGATCACTCCATTGGCCAAAGGCCAAGGACCTTCGGTGGACTGAAAGGACATTTGATCGCGAGTGAGAAAGTGTCCGAGCAAAAGCGCGTGCTAAATCAATCTGGTGTATTTTCCGGACCACGATTTCTATAAACGCTTATAAACTCCTTGATTTTACCCTCATCCAAATTATTCATTTTAAGAATCCTCCCCCACGCCGCCAAAGCAATTTTGGTCTCATCCTGTTCTCTTGGCACCAAAATTATTTTCCAATTGTCCCCGGCGACTATTTCCGTAAGCTTTTTCTTTTCATCACTGGAAATTCCCGCGCTGTCGGTTGCATCTTTATTGGGTCGGTAAGAAATCCAAATATATCCATGTTCCAAATTATGTACCAGCTGTTCGTCAGGCAGTTGATTGTCATAAACGCCATTTTTGGCAGGTGCCGGCCAATGCGGCCCAGATGTCGGCGGATTAGAATTATAAGTTGTAACTGTCGTACCAACGGCGACGTGACTGCGTTCAACTATCTTAAATTCCTGGGCGCCTTCAACCTTTCTGGAAACCGGCAGCGGCTTTGTCTCATCCACGGGAGGCGTCGACCCTGCGCCTTTAGAAAGCAGCCAAACTCCCACCCCCAGGATTATCGCCGTCGGCAATAAAAACCAAACAAGAACCGGTATCCTTCTTAACATATTTACGCTACTGGACAACAATTGTCCCGTTTTGGCTAGCGTTTAAGTGGTTATGGTAAGTGTAACTACCCGCCTTTGCAAAGCTTGTTGAACCGGTCGCACCCGCGGCAATCGTCCCGATATTGAGTTCCGGATAAAGAGTATGCGTCGGGTGGGAATTCGAATTGACCTGGATAGATCCGCTACTTGTATTTTTAAACACCACTTTCTGCCCAACTTTAGCGTTTATTGTAACCGGCGAAAATCCACTATCCGTATACGTTATAACCGCCGCGCTTGCTTCATCCATAGCAGATGATGAGGCACTTCGACTGGGACTTGTAGTTGTCGTAGTTGTTTTATAAGAATTGCAAGCGGAAAGCAAAAGCGCCGAGGTCAAAGCAATACCAACTAAACTTACTTTTCTAATATTCAAGATTCTGTCACCTCCTTCTACTTTAAGTTACTCTAACAAAACCAAATATGGATGGCAAGACTAAATTTTACCACCACTACCAAAAACTCCAATTTTCCCCTCGACAACCGCCGCGACTGCACGGATGATATCAGGCGCCAGTTTATACAAGACTTGCTCTTGGTGGCTTTGGCCAATCGCTTCATCGAGCGCGTCCTTATATTCAGCCCGAATTTCCGTATTTACATTAACCTTAACAATTTTGCCAACCTTTATCGCCTCTTTTACTTGAACCGCGGGGATCCCCGAACCCCCGTGCATCGCAAGGAAAGTGTTAGGCAAAGATTCCCTAATCTTTTTAACAAGCGCAAAATCCAAATCCGGCTGGTTGGGAAAAGTCCCATGGACATTACCAAAAACGGCCGCAAAAATATCAACGCCGGTCGCACCGACAAACTCTGCCGCCCTCGCGGGAATCGTATACGATTTCTTGACTAGTTCCAGGTCCAATTCTTCGCTGTGCACCTCGCTGGAACCGGGCAGTTTATCCATCTCGCCCTCTACCAAAACCCCCTTAGTATGCGCCGCCGCAACCACCCTTTTTGCATTTGCCACATTTTCGCCAAGTGGAAGTTCACTCCCGTCAAAATGCACTTCATCAAACCCCTTCTCCAAAGCCCCCAGACAATCTTCAACTTTTTTAGCGTGGTCTAAATTCAAAAGTATTGGAATACCAAATTCTTCTCTTGCGTTATCTATAAGATCTTTAATGTTCTCTAAACCAAAATACCCAACTTCACCTGCCGAAAATTCCAGCATCACCGGCGACTTTTGCGCCTTACCGGCCATGCAAATTGCCATCATGATATCAAGGTTATCAACATTAAAAGCTCCGATGGCGAAATTTTCGTTTTGCGCTTTGGCAAACCAATCACTCAGCGTCATACTTGACTTCTGACTTCGACTTTTGGCTTTGACTCTTTGAACTTCGCGTAAATCCTAAGCCCTACAATCATATTAATAATCGCCATTGCCAGGTACGGAACCCAATAAATGGATTTTGCCGCAGCCAGCGCCCCCCCAAACTCAAAACCTTCAGTCGCAAAAACCGCCAGGACCGTTACTTCAAAAACCGAAATGAAAGTGGCGAGCATCGAAGCCCGCAAAGTCTTTAAAAACCACAAAAAAGCAACCGGACCAAACATCAAAAGTCCAAAAATCATTCCATTGAAAAGTTCGCGCGACAAAATAAATTCCCAAACGTTTAAGAAAACAAAAATAAAAAGGAGGTTGGTCTTTAAAATTTTCCGTTCAGAAAGTAATGATTTCAATTTAGCCATGATTTTCCAGTTTTGTGATCTTCTCAATCCTCCTAACATGCCGCTCTTCATTTAAAAAATCAGTTGCCAGCCATAGATCAACCGCCGCTTTTGCTTCGTCAACGCTTAAAAACCCCGCACCGAGAGAAAGAACGTTGGCATTATTATGGATTTTCGAAAGTTTGATAATCTCCGGATTCCCGCCGTAATAAACAACTGCTCTCACGCCTTTTGCCTTATTAGCGGCAAAGGCCTCACCTTGCCCGCTCCACCCAATTACAATTCCCAGTGACCCTGATTCCTGCCCTACTCTTTTGGCACACGGATAGATAAAATCGGGGTAATCGTCCAATTTGTCGTAAACTTCGGGACCCATATCTTTTACCTCTTCGCCCTTTGATTTGAGATAATCAATAAGTACCTTTTTTAATTCAAAACCAGCATGGTCGCTGGCAATATAAATCATGATTTAAGCTTAACGATTTATTTCTGAAAGGTCAAAATTAGAATCCGCCAATTTATCTTTATGGACAGCAATGTCCGCTTTGCCCTTCACCGCCGCCGTCAGCGGTGAAACTTCACTAGCATTATTGATAACCGTCGCCCCGACAATTCTCATCACATTACCAATCGTCTTAATATAAATTTGCGTCATTTTACCGCTCGCGACCGATCCGCGGCTCACGACTTCGTCGGCAAACGTGCTGTCCGTTACCCCAATGAAAGAATATGTCCCGTCAAAAAAACTGTCGGAATAAGACGATGCCGTTTCATAAACGGTCCTCTCGCCAACCATCCCTTTTGCTGCCACCTGCCCCTGTGTCGTTGCGTTTGCCCAATTCCCCATCACATGCTGCCTTTCAAAAATCACATCGGTAAACTCGGCACAATCACCCGCAGCATAGACATCTTCTACATTCGTCTCTAAGTATTCGTTTGTTAAAATTCCCCGGTTTGTGGAAATGCCTGCCTTGGTAATCCACCCCAAATCCACCCTGATGCCTATCCCGACGCCGGCAACGTCGCACTCAAACCGTTTACCGGATTTTGTCACAACAGCACCCACCATTCCTTCCCCTTCGAAGTGATCCACTTCTTCGCCTGTTAAAACCCTAACCCCATTTTTCTCCAAAACGTTAACTATCACCTTACTCGAATCCTGGCTCAATCTACCTGCCCAATAATGCGGCTCTTTTACCAGAATTGTCACCTCGCTAACATTATTTGCCTTAAAACACGTGGCAAAGTCAAGGCTGATAAGCCCGCCGCCGACAATTACCCCCTTTTGACTTTGACTTGCCGCTTTAACTATCTTGTCTGTATCTTCCAAAGTTCTAAAATATAAAATGTTTTCAAGCTGGCTGCCCGCCGCGTCAAGCCGAATTGCCCCTCCGCCGATGGCTATTAAAAGTTTTTTGTATTGGTAAACTTCCCCATCGCTTGCCGAAAGCTTATGGTTACTAACCTCTAAGTGCTGACCTCTAACTCCTTGCAAAAGAACTATGTTCTTTTGCTTGTACCAGTCGGGGTTTTTAAGAAAAACCTGTTCCCTTTTTATTTTGTTTCGGCTGTAAAACGGCAGTAAAACGCGCGAATATTCCTCATGGTCTTCATCTTCAATTATCGTTATTGATTTATCCGGATCAATGCCGCGTATTACCTCCGCCGTCGTCGTCCCAGCCGCTGAACCTCCAATTATCAAAAAATCAACAGATTTCATTGTGATTATTTTAACATTACACGGGTGGCAGCAGAGGAAGGGTTCCCGACAGCGCGCAGTTGGACAAATTGGAATCAAATTCTAAGTATCGAATCATAAACCAACGAGCACTGGCGGGAAGGAAACTGCTGACAGGACCCGCGACCCTATGGGTATTCCTGCTTACCGGTTTCTTCATCGACTAAAATTATTGCCTTCGTCGGACAAGACTCTGCCGCCAGCTTTACCAGTTCCGGCGGATCGCCTTCACCCTCCATAATCACCGCTTTGTTCTCGCTATCCAAAGCAAAAGTTTTCATCGCCAGCGCCACGCAAGACGCCGCGCCAATGCAAAGGTCTCGATCAACTGTAATCTTCCATTTTTTCGCCACGTTAGTTTAATTTCTTCACCGCTTCAAGTGCTAAAAAAGCACATTTCAACCTTGCCAGAGCAACCTGCCCGCCAAGAAGTTCAAGCACATCCTCACCACTTATGTTCTTTATCTCTTTTGTACTTTTGCCCTTTATATTATCCGAAAGAATCGAGGCAGATGCAATCGAAATGGCACAACCAGAACCGACGAAAGAAACCTTTTCGACCTTTCCCCCTTTTATCTTAAAGTAAAAAGTTAAGTTATCTCCACACAGCGGATTAATCTGTTCAATTACCAAATCGGCGCCTTTCATTGCCCCGAAATTCAGCGGGTTTTGCCAATGCTCTAATATTTCTTCACGGTATAAGTCCATACTATCTCCCCGTCATCGCGAGCGGAGCGAAGCGATCTCTCTTTTTAGATTGCTTCGTCACTCCGTTCCTCGCAATGACATCTCCAGACCTCAATTTAAAAACTTTAATGACTCTCTCTATACCTTCTATCAACTTATCAACTTCTTCCTTCGTGTTGTAAATATAAAAGCTGGCGCGAGCCGCCGATTCTCTCCCCAAAAAATCCATCAGAGGTTGCGCGCAGTGATGACCCGATCTTATGGCAATGCCATCACTATCCAATATCGACGCCACATCGTGGGCATGAATCGGCCCCACATTAAAAGCAATCACTCCACCCCTTTTGGCGGCATCCAAACTCCCATAAATCTCCACCTCTGGTATTTCGCGCAGTTTTGAAATCGCATAGCGAGTCAACTCTGTCTCGTGTGCTCTCACCTTATCCATCCCGATCTTTTCCAAATATTCTACTGCCGCCATTAGCCCCACTGCCGCCGCGGCATCTGGTGTCCCCGCCTCAAATTTCCAGGGAAGTTCATTCCAACTTGTATCGCCAAGTGTCACTTTAGAAATCATATCGCCCCCAAACAAAAACGGCGGCATCTTCTCCAAAAGTTCTCTTCTTCCCCACAAAACGCCAATTCCCATTGGCCCCAGCATTTTATGCCCGGTAAAGACATAAAAATCGCAGCCGATTTTAGCAATATCGACTTTCATATGCGGCACGGCTTGTGCTCCATCAATAACAACCACTGCTTTGGATTTTTTCTTGACAATCTCCGTCAGCAACCTAACATCACTAATCGTCCCCAGCACATTCGAAACATGGAAAAAAGAAACTAATTTAGTCTTAGAAGTTACTGCTTTCTTAAAGGCGACAAGATCAATCTCTCCGTTTTCGTCTATCGGAATAACTTTCAGAATCGCCCCATTTTCTGCCGCCAGCTGCTGCCAAACCACAAAATTAGAATGGTGCTCCGCAACCGTCAGCACAATCTCGTCGCCCTTTCCAATATTGACTCTTCCCCAACTGTAGGCAATCAGATTGAGAGCCTCTGTCGCGTTCTTAACAAAAATTACCTCCCCAGTATCTTTTATTCCTATAAAATTCGCGACGACTTTCCTCGCCAGTTCATATTCTTCCGTCGCTTCTTGAGAAAGCGTATGCACTCCCCGATGAACATTGGCATTGTGCTTGGTGTAGTAATGCGTGATCTTATCCAGCACCGCTTTCGGCTTCTGGCTCGTCGCCGCGTTATCCAGATAAACCAACGGCTTACCGTTTACTTTCCTACTTAAAATTGGAAAATCCCCTCTAAAATTTATTAAATTCATCAAATCTCCTTGCTCTTCCCATTTTGTTGACGATCGCAAACAAAATGGGTAGTCATTCTTCTATAAAAATGTCTTCTTCTACTACGGAAAGTTTATAAGTTTTTAAATCCTCAACCGCCGGCGGCAATAGTACTTTCCCGGTTCTAATATCAAATTTACTGCCGTGGCAATCGCATTCTGTTTCGTAGTTGGAAAGCTTTCCGCCTTCATATGAAAGGTTACATTCCTCATGGGTACAAATGTCGGTTGTAGCAAACCACTCATCCGTTTCCGTGTGATATAAAGCCACTAAATCGTCGCCGATTTTAACTTGTTTAACTTTTCCTTTTTCAACTTCGCTTTTTGTAGCAACTTTAACTTTCATATTTCCTTTCTTACTTGTCATTGCGAGTGAGTAAAACGAACGCGGCAATCTCATTTCAGATTGCTTCGTCACCCTGAGTTATATCGAAGGGTTCCTCGCAATAACCAATCGCATAGGTTCTATAAACCCATCGATTATCATTCTTTCTGACTGATCTCGAGTTAACCCTCGACTCATTAAATAAAAAATCATTTCTTCATCCACTTTGCCGATAGTCGCCGCGTGCCCAGCCTTTACTTCTTGTTCATCGATTTCCAGTGCCGGGGTATCGTCACCCATTTTGGCATCATCAAATAGCAGTGCATCAGATCTTAAATACGCATTTGAACCCTTTGCACCTTTTTCTATCTTCACATTGCCACGGAATGCAAAAGTGGATCTATCCCGCAAAACAGACCTAACATTCACATTCGATTTCGTATTCGGCGCCGCATGGGTTATGTATGCTTCGAGACTTTTCTCATCGTTTCCTTTTCCCAAAACCAGCCCCACAACTTCCACGCTGGCATTTTCCCCGGCCAAAACCACTTCCAGCTTCTCCTCTTCCTTGTCATTCTCGACTTGATCGAGAATCTGATCATCGCTTTCGCGATGATGACTCTCCAAAAGCACCGTTATCACCCTTTTCTCATCTTTTCCTACAGTAATCACTCCACCGCTCCTTCTATATTAATATTCATTTCAGTAACCCAATACCACTTTAGAATTTAAAGTAAAGTTAGGCTCAACAGCCCAAGTAGACTCCCGATTGTCTGCTTCCGGAAACCCTAATAGCATCAAATGCCTATCAGGAATATCTGATCGACGTATTATGCATAAACGCCCTCCAAAATTAGGGCTTTCTATAACTTCCCTTCCTAACCTTCTTGCACCATTTTCTAACTCATCCAAAGATACCTCAAGTGGGATCAAGTCCAAAAAATCTCCCTCATTGTCACCCCAAACTAACTTGCCCAAAGATCCCACCATTTCGATATAGGGAAGCTCCCGATCCGCGCTCATCCCACACTTCCTTCCATATTAAGTTGAATTAGACGGTTAAGCTCCACTGCGTATTCCAACGGCAGTTCTTTGACAATAGGCTCGATAAATCCGTTGACAATGAGTGATGTTGCCTCAAGTTCGTTAAGCCCGCGGCTCATTAGATAGAACAATTTTTCGGCATCAATTCGCGAAACACTCGCCTCGTGTCCAATCGTCACGTTATCCTCATCCACCTGCATCGTCGGGTAAGTATCGCTTCTGGACTGCGGATCGAGTATCAAAGCATCACAACGCACATTACATTTAACCTTCTCGGCATTTTTGATAACTTTAACGAGTCCTCTATAAGAAGTCCTTCCCCCAAACGCACTTACCGATTTAGAAATTATCTCCCCCGTTGTCTCCGGCGCCAAAAACATCAACTTTCCACCCGCGTCTTGGTGCTGTCCTGCCCCGGCAAACGCTAGGGATAATATTTCTCCCCGAGCTTTCCTGCCAACTAAATAACAACTTGGATACTTCATCGTAATTTTAGATCCTATATTGCCATCCACCCACTCCATCGTTCCCTCTTCTTCCACAAACGCCCGTTTTGTCACCAAGTTATAGACATTAGAAGACCAATTCTGGATTGTGGTATAGCGGCAGCGCGCGCCGCGCTTTACGAAAATCTCCACAACCGCACTGTGCAGTGAATCCGTTGTATAAACCGGCGCCGTACAACCTTCCACGTAGTGAACATATGCCCCTTCGTCCACAATAATCAGCGTTCTTTCAAACTGGCCCATATTAGCCGCATTGATCCTAAAGTAGGCTTGAAGTGGAATATCAACCGAAACCCCCGGCGGTACATAAATAAATGATCCGCCCGACCAAACAGCGCTATTTAGTGCCGCAAATTTGTTATCTGCCGCCGGAATAGATTTGCCAAAATACTGACGTACCAACTCCGGATACTTTTTCAAACCCGTATCCATATCCAGAAAAATCACGCCCATATCTTCCCATTTCTTTTGGAAAGAATGGTAAACCGATTCCGATTCGTACTGCGCCGTCACCCCGGCCAAATAATTTTTCTCCGCTTCCGGAATTCCAATGGCATCATAAGTATCTTTGATATCTTTAGGAAGATCGCTCCACGAGGTTTTTTGCTTGTCGGTTGGCTTTATGTAGTAAAAAATATTGTCAAAGTCGATTGTTGAAAGATCTGCTCCCCACTTTGGCATTTTCTTGGCCAGAAAAATCTCGTGTGCGCGCAGCCGTTGCTCCCTCATCCACACCGGCTCATTCTTCATCGAGCTAATCTGTTCCACAACAGATCTATTTAGTCCCCTGCGGGATTTAAAGACATAATTCTCCGGCTTGGAGAAGCCATACTTGTAATCGTTTGATACTGTTATAATAGCTGCCATATTTTTATTTGAAAAAATCCTTTAGCGCTTCAATTTCTGCGTCAGACCACTTGTCCTCGTTCTTTGGTAAGGAAACAAAAATTGCTTTATAGAAACCCGAATTATTTAAAACTGTTAATAATTCAGATTTCTTTGAAGCACTGGGTGACCAATCACCAAAAGGAAATTCAACATCTTCACAAGAAGAAACTACGTCCTCAATTAAAAAATCTCTTGGAATACCTTTACTGATTATTCTCATTAGAAGAAGATCGATTTTGCCATTTTTGTCAACTATACCAATACCCGAAGCGGTTCTCGGTTTATTCTCATGATCCGGATCCAGATTAACTGTAGACAAATAAACTAAATCATTAAACGATGGCATTGGATCACAACCCGGATGAAAGTGGACGTCTAATAGTTCAGTTATATCTAAACTCATTAGTTCCTCAAATTCTTTCTGATCCTTATCTTTCTCACGTTTTGTTTCTGGCTCTCTGTCCATACCAGAAGCGGTGCCTTCCCGCACCAAAGAAACCCAATATTCATTATCATTAGTTAATGCGATAAAAAAACCGGCCTCGTGAGCCGTTCTTTGCGTAACTTTTGCAGCATTTCTTAAAGCTCTCATAAAGCCATCACTAGCAACAGCACCCACACACAACTCAGGCGACACATTCAAATCTATTTCAGGTTGGTTTTTTTTGGTAATTTCTCCGGGTTCAGACATTATTCACCGCTTTCTTGGCTGTAATTCCTAACAAAGAAGTATATCCCCCTTCTTCAATCTTATTTGCCAAACTCGCCTTACCGGATTTAATAATCTGCCCGTCGACCATTACATGCACAAAATCCGGCTTTAGATATTTAAGGATTCGCGCATAATGAGTGATTAGTATTACCGAAGATTTCGGATTATTTTTCTTAAAAGTCTTGATCGCTTGCGCTACAATCCTCAACCCATCGACATCGAGTCCAGAATCAATTTCATCCAGAATTACCAGTTTCGGTTTCAAGGCCATCATCTGTAAAATCTCGTTTCGCTTTTTCTCTCCTCCGCTAAATCCTTCGTTTAAAGATCTTCTCAAAAAGTCCTCCGGTAACTTCAACTCCGACATATACTTTTTCAGCTCATCCCGGAACTCCGTCATTCTGGCTTGTCCAGAATCTAGATTGCTTCGTCGCTTCGCTCCTCGCAATGACAATAGAGAGTTTGACGTTTTCGCCTTCCTCAAAAAATTAAAAACACTCACTCCCGGCACTTCCACCGGATGCTGAAACCCCAAAAATATGCCCAGCTTTGCTCTCTTATCAGGCATTAATTTTGTAATGTCCTGACTATTCACTATGCACTTTCCACTAACCACTTTATAGTTCGGGTGCCCGGCAATCACCTGCGCCAAAGTCGACTTCCCGCTTCCATTCGGCCCCATCAAAACATGCACTTGACCACTACCAACTTGCAGGTCCACACCTTTCAAGATCTCTTTATCACCAATCGAAGCTCTAAGCTTTAAAACTTTAAGCATTTGTTACTCCTTTTTATTTACTCTATCTTGTCCGTCACGCCTTCTAAAACTTCTTAACTTTTCACCCCAATGAAAACCGGCCATTCCGACGACGATTGCAGCTGTTCCCCCTAGTCCAACCAAAATAGGAACATCAATAGGCGGCATGCTCTCACTAATAACAGATCGAGCCACGTCTGAAACTCCTATTAATCTTTCATGCATTTTAATTCCCGCCTTCCAAAATAACTTTTACCACCACATACTGGTCCACGTAAATTGGATCAAAAGCAATTTCTTTTACAAACCTTTCACCACTCATTGGCCAGTTTGGGTTTAAGATCCTTAACTATTAAGCATCTTTCTTCTCCTCATCACCGCACTTGCAGTCCTTGCAGCATTCACATTTGCAATCACATTTCATAAAATCACCCCCTTGTCATCTACGCCGCCAAATCGGCCACTGTTTTTTTGCCGACTGTTTCCTCCAGTTGCTTTTTCATGTCCATCCAGATATCTTTCCCGCCGCAGTGGCATTCATGGTCTTCCTCAAAACATTCGCCGACCACCAGCTCCCCGTCCAGAGTCTTTAAAACATCCAAGATTTTAATCTCCTTAGGTTTTTTGGCCAAAGAATATCCACCGCTTACGCCTTCCCGCGATTCCAAAATCCCGGCGCGCTTAAGCTCTTGGGCAATTTGCGATAAAAATTTAGTGGAAATTTCGTTTTTGGCGGCCACTTGCGCCACAGAAACAGGTTTCTTACTTTTAGAAAGATTGGAGAGCAGAATTAAGCCATAATCAGCCTTTTGTGAAAGTCTAAACATAACTAATACTAAAGTGATGGTAGTTTATCTAAAATCAGCCTTGAAGTCAATGGGTTCGACTTCGCTCACCATTGATCTCATCGAGCCTAAGCCTCAGAGCCGAAGACCTGAGCATATCGAAGGATCAATCCCGCGATTCTAGCCAGCGCTCGGCTTCAAGTGCCGCCTGGCATCCAAATCCTGCCGCGGTAACGGCTTGCTTATAGTGATAATCATGCACGTCGCCGGCCACAAAAACTCCCTCTTTCGAAGTCATCATCCCATAGGCATCCGCAGGTCCTGAGCTCGTCGAAGGATTACCTTTAATCATTTTTTTAACATATCCTTTCTCATCAAGCTCTATCTGACCTTCAAAAATCTTGGTTGTCGGGCTGTGTCCAATCGCCAAAAACATCCCGTCGATTACCAACTCCTGCTCTTTCCCGTCTTTGACATTCTTGATTTTTACTCCGCTCACTTTATCCTGCCCCAAAACGTCGGTGACAATTGTATTGGTAATAAAACTAATCTTTTGGTTTTTTTTAGCCCGGTCAAGCATAATCTTAGAAGCGCGAAATTCATCTCGTCTATGAATAATCGTGACATCTGTTGCAAACTTTGTCAGCGTCAAAGCTTCCTCCATCGCGCTATCGCCACCGCCGATAACCACTACCTTTTTATCTTTAAAGAAAAAAGCGTCGCATGGAGCGCACGAAGAAACTCCATGGCCAATCAACCTTTGCTCATTTGGCAAACCCAGCCAGTTAGTTTCGGCTCCGGATGCGATAATCACGGATTTTGATTTGTATTCTTCACTACCAGCACGAACTGTAAAAGGTTCGGATTTGAAATCAACTTCGCTCACTTCCTCATCAATAATCTCAGCTTCGAATCTTTCCGCTTGATCACGGAATTTTTTCATCAAATCCGGCCCCAAAATCCCTTCCGGAAAGCCGGGGTAATTCTCCACATCGGTCGTCAGCATCAACTGTCCGCCCCATTTCCCGCCGCCGGTAAAAACCAGCGGTTTCAAATTAGCTCGCGCACTGTAAAGCGCGGCGGTAAACCCTGCCGGCCCGCTACCGATGATAATAACGTTTCGAACATCGTCCATCGTTTCTTAGGTTATCAGAAATTTGCCAAATTTCAAAATTCTATTTTTCTAAAAAAATTTTTTTAAAATTTTGTCGGTGTATAAAATATTTACCCGGATTTTAGCCTTTTTCGAACAAAAATAAATCACTATTGACGAGTTTAAGTACCAGTAACATAGAATGTTCCTCGTCAAACAAATGCAAACCCTGGTCCGCAATATTCTCGTCCCTACTGCCGCGTTGGCAGTTTTTGCTACTCCGGCCTTCGCCCAAAGCTCAACAGGCACAACCACCCCATCGCCTACCGTAACTTCGGGCTTCGATAAAAGCACCGCGCTGGTAATTTTGGTTGTCGTCGCTTTAGTTATTATCGCCGCCTGGTGGTACACCAAAGACGAAGACGAAGAAGAAACTCAAATGACATCAAGACCGAAAAAAGCGACTCGAAGGTCTCGTCGCAAGTGACAGCTCATCTGTCATCCTGAGTGAGTCGAGTCTAACTCGACGAATCGAAGGATCTTTAACAATCGAATAGAATTTAAACAGAAGCCCATCGCGTTTGACGTGGGCTTTTGTTTTGGCGAAAATTAGGTATGCGCTTTCTCCGCCACTTGCTAATAATTGCCCTTGTCGCTCTTGCCATCTGGCGTCTTTCCCCTCATTTTTCCGACTTTTCCCAGCTGCCGGCTATTGCCAAAAACGTCAACCTCATCTTCATCGCCCTTGCCGTTTTAACCCAACTCGGCCAATATTTTGGCGACGGTTGGCTTTCGCAACTGCTCCTAAGAATCGTCGGCGTCCGCATTAACCTTTTAAAAACCCTCCAGATTGCTTCAATCGACGTCTTTGCCGCCCACGTTTTGCCCATCGGTGAAGCCGGGGTCATTGCTACCGCCTACTATTTTTATAGGAAACTTGGAGTTGATAGCCAAAGCCTAATTTTCCTATCTGTTGCCTGGGGCCTCATCACCAATATTGTCCTCGTAATTCTTCTGCTCCTGTCAACTATCTTTTTACCGAAAGCACCCAATATCCCAATCCATATTTCCCAGCTGGCTGCCTGGACAATCGTCATTCTGACGGTTCCGACACTGATCCTCTTCTTAAGTAGAAAATTCTCCCTCCCGAAAATCGAAAAACTTCTCCAGCGTTTTGGCATTTACAAAGAAATTATGATCTTTTTGACCAATTTTTCTGCTCATAAAAATGCCATCCAAAAAAACAAAATGCTCGTTGCCAAAGCGTCCCTGGCCGGGCTTATCTATTATTCATCAAACATTGCCACGCTCGCCTTTTGTTTCCTCGCCTTTGGAAGCCTCCCTCCTCTTTCTGTAATCGCTTTTGCCTACTTCGTATCGCTTTTAGCTGGTCTAATTACTCTTGCCCCTGCCGGCATTGGCGCAACCGAAGCCACCCTCATCATCATCTTCCACGAATTTAATGTTGAACCCGCGCTATCTTTGGCAGCCATCATTTCGTTTAGACTAATTTCCTTTTGGCTGCCCATCCCCGCCGGTGCCATTTCTTACTTTGCCCTCAAAAGGTCGCCAAAACCGCCTCAATAGTGCTAAAATAAACCCCGTGAAACGCCGTGACCTGACACTTTTGCCCCTTGCAACTTCCTATATTGCCACCATTGTTATAGTCCGTACTGGCTTTTTCATCATCGAAAAATTTGGCTTGCCCCAACCCGGCCTTGTCATTGCCGGCGTCCACCTTCACCACTACATATTTGGCGTTGGAATCCTGTCAATAGTCTCGCTTCTTGCTATCCACCAAAAATATTCCAAAAGTTCCCTTGCATCCCTTTTGGGGTTTTGTCTCGCCTTGATTATGGACGAATTCCAGTTCTTAATCGACCTTGATAATGCCGTTTATCAGACCGCCTCCCAATTAAATGTCATTAGCGTTTTAGGTTTCTTCTTTCTATTTGGGGCCATCCTGGAAGAAATTCGCTTCCAAAATCACCAAAAATACCAAAAAAGCCTGCAGGTTTACCCATTTATTTCTGTCGTTGTCCCCGCTTACAACGAAGGCAAAATCTTAATCCCCACCTTAAAAACTTTAAAAAAGCAAAATTATAAGGGCCAATACGAAATCATTGTTGTCGATAATAATTCAACTGACGAAACTGCCCAAATCGCCAAAAAAATGGGCGCCAAAGTTATTTTCGAACCCAAAAAAGGTACAGCCGCTGCCCGTCAAGCCGGCTTCTTGGCAGCCAAAGGTGAAATCATCGCTTCCACCGATGCCGATACCATTGTCCCCCGCGATTGGCTCAATCGCTTTGCCTATGAATTTGCCAAGCACAAAGACGCTGTCGTCATTTCCGGCATGTATACTTTCCATGACGGCAGTCTAATTCTCCGCGCCTTAACAGGGATTTTTAACTACCCTCTCTTTACCATTTTCGGCTGGTATTCCGGTGCCAACATGGCCGTTAAAAAAGACGTCTTTCGCGCGTCTGGCGGCTTTGATACCGACATCAAACTTTCTGAAGACAGCGTCCTTTGCCAAAAACTTCGCAGTTTCGGCAAAGTCTACCGATTTAATTCCTTCAAAGTCAAAACTACCGCCCGCCGCTTTAATCAGCTTGGACTACTCGCCGGCCTCTGGAATTACTCCCATAACTATATTCAGTGGAAACTAGGCAAAGACGCTCAAAAAGTAAATTTTAAACCTGGTTCCGAAGTCTCAAGGCTTGGTTTAAAGACCAAAATCCTCATTAATCTTTTAGTTGCTTTAGCTATCGCCGGCGGCCTTTTTGGCATCCAACCGGTGCGGGCTAACGTTATTAAAGGGGAAAGACTGCTAAACCATAGCCTCAGACACATCCATCCCAAAATAGCCATAGGTCATCATGCCAGGTAAAATCGCCTTAACCTTCGACGATGGCCCCAACCCGCCTTACACAGAAAAGATCCTCGACATTTTAAAAAAGGCCAATATCAAAGCCACTTTTTTTGTCTGCGGCGCGAATGCCAAGCGCCATCCAGAAACTGTCAAACGCACCGCCAAAGAAGGCCACTTAATTAGCAATCACACTTACTATCACCGCGCCTTGCCAACAAAGCTGGGTATCAATTATTCGGAAATTAATAAAACTCAGAAGCTTATCGAAAACCTCACCAGTCAAAAACAGAAACTATACCGTCCGCCTTGGGGCCACACCCCTATCTGGATAAGGTGGTATCTAAAAAGGCAGGGTTTCAAAATCATTTCCTACAATGCTATTGGCAAGGATTGGCAGGCAAAAATAACACCTACCAAAATTGCTACAAATGTTACGTCAAACGTAAAAAATGGCTCGATCATTCTTCTCCATGACGGCCACAACATCGACGAAGGGATAGATCGCTCAAAAACCGTCGCCGCCCTCCAAATAATAATTACCGGCCTAAAACAAAAAGGCTTTCAGTTTGTTAGCCCCTTAGATCTTTAGGATTTTATACGTGGCGGTCAGCAACATGCGAAGCACCCCAGGCAGAAGGCTTGGTGGCCACCTTAAAGCCGTTGGCGCGTATCATGGCCACAATTTCCGAAATCATCTCGCGCGTTGGCCCGTTTGGCCCAACGTCCACATGAATTTCTAAATTCAAATCGAAAAGCCCAATATCGCCAAAATCCTTCACCAACTTTTCTGCAAGTGTCAAAGAGATTAAGGCCTCCTGCCAAATCCTCGCCTTAAGCGAATGCAGATTTTCAATCGTTTGCCTGGCCCAGAAATAAACACCGCCGCGGCCTTTCTTGTGGACAATTAGCGCCGACACAAAATCCGCCGTCCCATTCTGCGCTTCCGAATCAGTGCCGATTATGACTTCATAAGAAGCTTTAGTATCAGCGCCCATAAAAGCAATCATTTTGGCAAGACTCTCTTCCCACGAAAGCCTCCCATGTGTCGGACTGTTAAATGACAAAGGAACCACAAAATTTGCCATGTTTAAGGGCTAATTTTACCCCTCCTATGTCTCCAAATCAAATTGGTTGTGGGTGACGGGCGCGGGGTCCCCGCTCGAGCGCCCGCAGCGTAAGCTGATCTATCAATTTTGACTTTGGATTCGGAAAGCGAGGACGTCGCAGTGGCGAGTAAAAGCCCGGCAGGACCCACCCTAACCCAAAAAAAAGATCCCATGCGCATGGGACCTTTTTAATACTGGCCAGTACCTTAACTGAAAGGGCTTTGACCCAAAATAAATGTGGGTCTGTCTCCATCGTTGCAAAGAGTATAAGAACATGTCAAGGATGTAAAAAAGTGTCCAATCGGGCCGAAGGTCCTGAGTTTATCGAAGGGCCGAAGGTCCTGAGTGAGCGGAGCCAGTCGAAGGGGTATATAATTAAATTATGTTAAAGCCGATGGCATTTGCTAACGCCTTTACCGCCGCGACCGTTAGTCTTTACGTCATTTTTTATCTACTCCAAATCTTTGCTCCTCCATTTTTTAAGCTTGCCCTAAATAGTCAGTTTATGGGAGCTGATTTGGCATCATCCGTTCCGAAGTTCAATATTGCTAACTTTTTAGGCGTTGTCATTGCAACGGGGTTACTCGCTTGGGTTTTTGGTTATCTTTTGGCCAGAATCTACAATCGGCTGTCCGCTTAAAATTTTGGACGGTTTATCTTCCACCATTCGGTCATTGTTTTATAAACATTTTCCGTGGACACGTTAAGCCACGGTGAACTCTCTCCAGAAAGACTCTCTGGCGGAATTTCATTCCAGGCAATTGTTCTATCCGTCAGCTGGCACACGCCGATTTTTAGCCCATTCATACTATTTCTGCCTTCAAAATACATAACGTAAGCAAGCGGATGGCTTATAAGCGCCCCGTTATAAATACATCCGTAAATATCAAATTTTTCCCCCGGATACTTGGCATATATCTCGGCTTTTAACGAATTGATACTAGAAAGCGTAATTCCTCGCGGTTTCAAGTTGGAAAGAGATTGCCAAAATGTAAAAACAATCACCACAAGTGCCAGGCCGATCCCGGCAATCTTCTTGTATTTGTAAACCTCCAAAATTACAAAGGCCGAAAGAACAATTACGTATGGGTGCGCAAAATGGCTGTAATAAGCAAACCTTTCTCCGCGAAAGTATCTAAACATTACAACCGCAAGCGCAAAAGAAATGGCTACCAGAAAGAACTTCTTTAGGCCCACAGTCCTGAGTTTATTCGCAGAAAAGCTCTGCTTATCGAAGGACGAGGACCGCAAGCTTTGCTTATAGCTTCCCCAGAACTTCAATTTCTGCAGGGAAAAAAGTGCAAGCAGCGCAATCAAAAGCCCGCCTATATATTTGTTGCCGCCGACTATTGCACCCCATGTCGTCGGCCAATAAACTCCCGCGTATGTCAGCCATCTGTTGGGAACATAAATCCGGTACTGGCCAATCGTCGCAAAGTCATAAATTCTGCGACTCTCAAACCAGTCAAACCGCAGATCAAAGTACAAAAATGGCAAAAGCGGGATAAAACTTCCTAGAGCCATGAATATTAAATTCTTCAATTTCGGCCTTGATGTCAAAACCGCCACCAAAATAATGGGCGCAAGCAAGGTCGTTTGAAAATGAATTGTTACCGCTAGGCTTACAACAAACCCGATAAAAAAAGCGTAAATTGGCCGTTTCGTATCAAAAAACTTAAGAAGCAAAATAAGGGCAATTAGCGCAAGCAGCCCATCAGCCGCTGCATTCCAGGTAGAAAACGAATTGTCCACTTGTGCAGGCGAAATGGCGGCCATTAGTGTCGCCAAAATCCCTAACCACTTCCCCCCTATTTCTTTTCCGAGTATATAAATAAGATATAGAAATAAAAACGATAAAAAAGACATCAAATACCAGGGAGTCAAAACGCCAAAGGGAAAAATAAAAAATATCTCCAAAATCCACAACCACCACGGACCGGTAAAAAAAGGTGCTTGGGCAAACGGGCCAATTTGTGGCAGTAGTCTGTGGTCAAATGCATACTTGGCCGCCTGCACAAAAAGGGCATGGTCCGAATAAACATAGATTCTGCCAAAATAATCATAAAATCTTAAAAAGCACGCAAAAAGTACAACTATTGCCAAAAGGAGAGTAAAAACAGGATCGCGCAAAACAAACTTTTTTAATTTTCGATACATATTTACCCCAATTTTACGAAGTAAAACTTTTCTTTGGCAGATTGTAACATAACGACTGCTTCTGCTAGAATCTCAAAAATGAGCTCGCATAAAAAAATCTCGAAGAGCAAAATTGGGGGTAAAAGACTCAAAGAAATCTGGGCTCAAGTCCCGCCTGACTATTACGACCGCGGTATATCTTATAATCTCTTGCAAAAACTCTGGCACACCAAAAAGCTAAACCAAGTCATCAAACTCCTTCCAAAACAAAAAAATGCCAAAACGATTAAAGTCCTAGATATTGGCTGCTCAAGCGCCATTTTAACCAACGAAATTTCCAAAACACTCAAAAAGAGTCAGGTCACCGGCCTCGATAGCTATAAAGCGGCCATCCAGTTCGCTCGCTCAAAATATCCTCATATTGCCTTTGTCGCCGCCGATGCCCACAAGCTTCCTTTCAAAGATAAAAGGTTCGACCTGGTGATCTGCACCGAAACATTAGAACACGTTATTGATCCTAAAAAAGCCTTAGAAGAAATGGTCAGAGTTTTAAAAAAAGATGGTCGAGGTATTATTTCCATGGACTCCGGCAGCCCTCTTTTTCGTCTAATCTGGCACGTCTGGACAAAAACTAAAGGCCGCGTCTGGCAAAACGCCCACATTCACGAATTTAATACCCGACTTTTAGAACAGTTAATTCGTGATTCTGGTTTCAAAATCAAAAAGAAAGTTAAATCCCATCTGGGGATGGCCGTTACCTTCCTTGTGATTCCCAAAAATAAGATCAAGAAAAAGTATCAAGCATTGATTGCCGCCTAAGCCCCTTTATATTCAACACTGTCACCAGTCGCCCGCGGTATCCGACGAGGCCACCATTCTCCAACTTCTTCATCTCGATACTGGCTGTTTCCCTCGTCAAGCCAACCAAAGAAGCAATATCGCTATGCCTTAAAGGCACCTCGACAATTACTTTCTTACCTTCCCGCCTGCCAAAACGTTCGGCACAAATTAAAAGTATCGAGGCTACTTTATTGTTAGCGTTGCCAAAGACTAAATACTCCATTCTGCGCATGAGCCCTAAAAACCTCTCCAGCATTCTGCGAGTCAGCTCAAATAAAATATCCGGTTTGTTGCGCACATATTCTAAAAACTCCTCTCTTGATACTCGCCAAAGTTCTGCCGGAGTCATCGCCTCCACAAAGTATCCGCTCGGAGCCGAGTTTATCGCCCATGAGACTGGAAAAATATCACCCGGCCTAAAAATTATCAGGGTCAACTCCTCACCGCTTCTGGAGAAAGAATAAACTCGTGCATAACCGCTTTTAAGATAAAAAATGCCCTGTGGTTGATCTCCGGCCCTAAAGATGACTTCCCCCTTTTTATAATGGAGAGGTTTGAATTTGGAAAAGAAAATGTCCAGCTCGTGAAGCGGACTGCTTGTCACACGACGCTACTATATAACAAATCAGAATTGTTAGCAATCTCACAAAAATTTTGTAATCTTTCTAACTGAACTGGTTGTTATTTAGCGTATTATAGTTAGCCCGGATATTTAGACCGGCCAAAACTTGTAACAAATCTTGCAAGTTTGGCGTAATGTTTTTAACTGAAAGATTCTATAAGATCAAATAGAATTACATCAAAGATTGCCCCCATCTTGCAAAGCTCGAAGAAGGAGGTGAAAAATGAAATACGAAGCACAAAGCGACATCTGGAAACTTGAACAGGCTTTTAAGGAGAAAACCTCATCAAAATCGGGCAAAAAATCGCGTGAACTCGCCCGCTTCCGCCAAGTCTTTCCGCTGACAATCTTCCCCGATGAGATTATCATTGAGGAACATCGGGTCATCCTAGTTAGAAACAACGGCCCCTGGACGGATCAGGTCATAACCATTATGGCCACCGATATCGCTTGCGTTAACGCATCAACCGGACCGTTTTTCGGACAAGTCCATGTCAAAAGCTTAACCGGAGGACCGGAAATATCCATCGATAGGCTCTTAAAACACAACGTTTACAAAACCCGCGGGCTTATCGAGGGTATTGTTTTAACTTCCCGCGGCCCCTTGGAAATAAACACGGAAAGCCTAGAAGTCGAAAAAGAAGCGCTTCTTAGGGTTGGCCAAGTAAACTAGCCAAAAGGAAACTACCTTAATACTTCGCGCACCTTTTTGATAATCCCATCCTTGGAAATCCCCTCATAGTCTAGAAGCTCGTTACCCTTGCCGGACATCGGCATTTTAGAAACTGCCAGTTTATGGACTTTAACTCGTGCGTCCGCTGCAAAAATCTCCAAAACCGCATCGCCAAGCCCGCCTTCGGGAAAGTGATCCTCAACGCAAATTAACAAATTTCCAGTCTCCTTTGCCGCTTTCCCAATACCCTCTGCATCAATTGGCTTAATGCTGTAAGCATCAATCACCCGCACATTTATGCCCTTTTGGGCAAGCTCATCGCAAGCCCCTATCGCTTCCATCAGCGTCACTCCACAAGCAACAATCGTCAATTTATCAGAAGTTGTTGATCTGACAACTTTACTCCCGCCAATTTTAAATTCCTCGCTGTTTTTGTAAATTACTGCTGTTGCCGGCCGGTTTGTTCTGATATAAAAAATTCCATTATGGCTTGCCGCTATCTCAACCAGTTTACTGGAAGCCACCGCATCGCCCGGGCAAAAAACCGTACTGCCAAAAACGGTCCGAAACATCGCAATGTCCTCCAACCCCATTTGTGACGGCCCATCCTCACCAATCGAAACACCGGCGTGCGAACCGACAAATTTAATGTTGCCGCGGCTGTAGGCGCTCATCCTGATTTGGTCAAACGCCCGCGTCCAAAAAGTGGCAAAAGTCGAAGCAAATGGAATTTTGCCTCGGCGCGATAACCCTAAAGCTACTCCTGCCATATTTTGCTCCGCTATAAACATTTCGAAATATCTTTCCGGGTGTTTTTCTTTAAAAATCTCCGCAAATGTCGAATTTTTCACTTCCCCGTCAAGACAAACAATATCTCCATTGATGGATCCAAGCTCCGCCAGTGCTTCTCCATACGCTTTCCTCGTCGCCACCTCTTCACCAATTTGGTATTCAGGGGTGGCAGTTCTAGAAGGGCTCACGGCGGCGCGCAGTTCAGACCCATTATTACCACTTCGATTCGAATTGCGACCTGAACGAGCACCGACGGGAGGGAAAGAACTGACAGGACCCCGCCCTTCTGGTTTCTTTATTTCTCCCATCACCAACCTATCTATTTTCCCCAACTCCGCGACTGCTTTCTCAAAATCTTCCTTTGAAAGCGCCTTCCCATGCCAACCCTCTTTATTCTCCAAAAACGAAATGCCCTTTCCCTTAATAGTCTTGGCAATTATTGCTTGAGGTTTTGGTAATTTGCCATCTATCGACTCAAATACCTTTCCGATTTCCTCCAAACTATGACCATCAATTACATGGGTTTCCCAGCCAAAAGCTTCAAATCTCTTCGCATATTTTTCTGTCTCCCACCCAAGCATCGTCTCCCCGCTTTGCCCCAGTCTGTTAACGTCAACAATAGCAATCAGGTTACCAAGTTTATAATAAGAAGCAATCTCGGCCGCCTCCCAACAAGAACCCTCCGCCATTTCGCTGTCACCCAAAAGTACATAAGTTAAATAGTCGATTTTGTCCAAATATTTTCCGTTTATCGCCATTCCCACACCAATTGAAAGCCCCTGCCCAAGCGAACCCGTCGCCGCTTCCGCGTATTTGAATCTTGGTGTCGGGTGCCCTTCAAGTGGACTCTCAAATTTACGGTATGTGCTAAGTTCCTTTTCGCTAACTGCTCCGGCCGCTGCCCAAAGAGCATAGAAAAGTGGTGAGGCGTGGCCTTTGGAAAAAATCACCCTGTCGCAGTTAGGATTCTGGGGATCACCTGTGTCGTACCTTAACTTTTCAAAGAATAGGGCAACCATCAAATCGGTTGCCGAAAGCGAAGAAGTCGGATGCCCGCTGCCGGCTTCCGTCGTCATCTTCAAGATGAAGTATCGAATAAGTTTGGCGAGCTGTTCCAATTTCTGGATATCGGCCATCTTAAATAGATTATCGCAGGGTATTTTTAATTACAACCCGTAAGAGGCCAGCGGCGCGTTACCGATCCTTGTCCTGTGAAGACTCATTATAAACGAATCGCATTGAGTTGTCCCACCAATAGTTGTAAAACCGGCACTATAACCATTCTGGGCCAAAATTTGAGTCACCGTATTGTTAGTTGCTCCATACGGATAAAAAAGGACCGAAGAGGATTTACCAAGGTTTTCTGCTAGCTGCTTTTTGGCAGTTGATACCTCGTACTGGGCTTTGTCTTTTGTCGCTCCCGCCAAGTTCGAGTGCGACCAGGTGTGGTTGTAGACAAACACTTTGCCACTCCCTGTCATCTCTCGCAATTGATCCCAACTCATGTATCCGGGATTATTCATCAGCCCCGTAGGAATGGCGAGACTTGTGACAATTCCGTATTTTTGGATTATCGGGTAGGCGTACTTATGAATATCGTCGTATCCGTCATCGATAGAGACAACAATGCTTTTGGCCGGCACACCTGAATGGCCGGCTAGTGCCGCGACAAGCTGGTCTGCCGAAATGGTATGGTAGCCTCGGGAAACAAGATAAGCCATCTGCGAATCAAAAATGCCACTATCAACCGTCAACGAACCATGGCCTTGAGCCTTAGCTTCGGCAAGAGGTTGGATGTGATGATAGAAAATTACGGGAACGTTTAAGCAAAAGCCGCTGTAAACGGGAATTGGCGACGGGCTGGGGCTAGGACTAGAAGATGCAAGCGCTGCGGCTGGACTGGCAATTGCCGCAGGGGTAGATTCGCGAGCCACATTTTTTTCTAAATGGCCAAAGTTGTTCCCTTCCTTCGGTTTTGGCACAGCAAATATCAGGCCAAGGAAAACAAATACTAAAATTAAAACTCCGACAATAAAACCCCTCTTTGTAAGTGTCAAATACTTTGAAAATTTAGTGCTGATCTGGCTCCAGGACATGGTAAGTAAATTCTAACTAATATTTAATGATTAAACCAGAAGAAACGGTCACTTAGACAGATTTGGGGGCAACTTTATTCTCCATTTGCTCCCGCCTCTCACGCGCCAAAGCGAATTTTTCGTCAACAACCTTCTGACATTCCTGGTCCGGACAAACAGTCTCGGTATGAGTTATGATTGACCCGTACTCAAGCTTCTCTTTCCAAACACGTTTGACAATTCTCGTTTTTCCGCAGCGGATGCAAACTGTTTCAGCTAAAATCGGCATGTACAAAGCAAAAAGCTAAAGGCACGCACCCTTTAGCTAGATCAAATTATACCTAGAAACGGCTTTTTAGTCAACTTGCCCCGTTAGAGTTCAAACACTCCCAGCGGTGAGTTAACCGAATGTGAAAGCATAAACCCGCGTCCCGCCGCTAAACTCAAGCCTCAAAAGATGTCTACCGACGCCTTTTTGCTCAATTAGGTTATAAAGCCTGTCGGAGTCGATACTAACTTCACTTTGAAGCTTCCCATCCAGATAGACTTTGACTTTCTCACTCCCGCCTGAAGGCTGCATCACTAAAAACACTTTCGTGGCGCTAAAATTGAAAAATAGCTCACCCCCGGATTGCGCTTTGGCAAACTCTGCCTCAACATCCCAATTCCCTTGATAAGCAAAATGGTCTTGAGAAAGATTGTTGGGCAGCGTAAAGTTTTGCACTCCGCCGTTTACCTTTTCATTTGAGGCAAATCTCTCCATCCGCGTCTTGCCCAAATAAGTTTCAAGTGTTAATCTTCCTTTTGGAGTTTGATCTGGCATATTTTCAAGCTTGCTATTTACTTGTTGTCCAGCTTCTTTGAGCAGCTCTTGAATGGCTCGCTCTGTTTCGTCATATTTTCCCTCGCCAAAGTGGGTTCTTCGAATAATACCTTTTGCATCAATTAGATATTCAGCTGGCCAGTATTGATTGTTGTAGTTATTCCAGGTAGCAAAATTATTATCTTGTGGAACAGGATAGTGAATGTTGTATTGCTTTATGGCATTGAGAACATTATTGGTGTCTTTTTCAAATTCAAACTCCGGTGTATGAACACCAATGACCACAAACCCGCGGTCGCGATATTTGTCGTACCAACTTGTGACGTGAGGGAGAGTGCGGATACAGTTGATGCAGGTATAGGTCCAGAAATCAACCAGTATAACTTTTCCTTTTAGTTGTTTTATCGTCAATGGCTGATCTGTGTTAAGCCATTTGGTAATACCCACAAAATCGGGAGCCGGAGTGTTTTCGTTAAATAAATTATTGTCCGAGATATTCGAATTATTTTGCTTGCTCCCATTTCCACCCACAGGTCCTTTAAGCTTGTCTAATTGTTCTTTTACCGCTTTGCTCCTTTCAAAGCTGGTCAAAAATTGTGAATAGGAAGGCAGTGCATCCAAAATTTTTGCCTGCAGCACCTTATCGTAATTGGTAGCTATCGCAATAGCTGTTATAAGAAGTAATACGCCAAATATCTGTTGTATCCGACCAGTGTATCGGGATAAAAAGCGCGTTTCTGATACTAGTTTCTGGCCTCCATACGAGAAGAAAAACAACGGGATTCCAACACCAATTAAGTATGCAATAGTCACAAGAATTATGCCGAAATTCACCTTAGAGGTTACTGAGAGGGTTGCAATAGCTGCTAAAATTGGGCCCGCACATGGTGTCCAAACGATTCCCAAAGATGCGCCAGTCACAAATCCGCCGGCAAATCCTTTATGAATATTTCCTTTTTGTCCAAAGCGCCCACTAAATCGTGAAACTACTCCTTCAAGTATCCGGGCAAAAAAGGGAATAACCATAGACAGCCCAAGAAGAATAAGAATCGTCACAGCAGCAATTCTCAAGATGTTCGGATCAAAGCCAAAAAGCTTTACAAGATAAGAAATTCCGATAGTGAGGAGTCCAAAAGTCACGAGAATGCCAAGGGTTATTCCAAAAGACTTCGCCTTACCTCCCCCCAAAGATGTAGAGAGAATAATGGGTAAAAGCGGCCAAATACATGGAGCCAAAATTGTTACAAGTCCTGAAAAAAAGGCAAAAAACAGCAAAATTAACATATTATTGGGTGAGTTTTCCAATTTCTTGGGCAAAGCGAGACTTATCCCAAGAATCCCCATCTTTGAGGACCACTTTTCCGTCTTTCAAGATGACTTTTGTGTGTTGGTATGGGATCTCAAATTGTTTTGCAAGCGCTTTCTCCTCGCTATCGGTATCGCTATCCTTAAAGTTCACACGAAATCCGACAACCTTATCTGTAGTCAAACTATCAAATCCGGCTTTGAGTTCTGGTGCTTCAGACCGGCAGATTGGACACCAATTGGCATAAAAGTCCAAAAAGACTATTTTGCCCAACGAAAGGGCTTTATCGTAGTCTGCTTTGTTGAAGATAATATATGGAGAGGAGGTTCCTGCTAAAACTTTTCCACTATAACCGGCAACCATTTTCCCTTCGGCCGCACCTTGAGAGCTTCCAGTCACTGGAACAGACGATTGAGACACCTTACTACAACCAGCAAGAAGAATCACCGATACCGTTAAAAGAAATAATAATTTCTTCATTTTCTGCTTCTCACCTTATTTCATCATTGTATCTTTTTGCATAGACCCAGTGCTCTCCTTTTTCATCGCATCTTCTGCCTTCATTTTCTCGCCAGCCTTCATCTTTGCCTCCTCATCTTTTTTCATCATCATCACTTTTTCTTCTTCTGCCTTTGCCTTTTGAGCCTGTTGGCTTTTAATATATCCAAAACCTGAAATCAAAAGTATAATTATTACAATAATTACGATAATAATTTGCGTGTTTTTACTCATTCAATTCACCTCCTTCAATATTTGATTTGACCATACAAAAGCCCCAAAACCTTCCCCAAAATCATTCCACTCAAAGCATAAACAAGCCAGGGGTCTATATTGTGGGATAAGGCTTGAATTACTACTCCCAAAACTAAAACTGCGGCTCCAAGCAGATATGCTAATCTTCCAGCCATAAATTTATGCAGTTGCTCGCGTTCATCTGCGCTTTTTTCCTTTAATATAAAACTGGCAAAAATTATAAAAAGAACCACCAGGCCCAAAATAAGCATTGTGTTTACCGAGTTTGGCATCAAAAGATTGAGGGGGTTTAAAAGCGTCAACAGTAATAGAACAAAAACCACAGAAATCGAAAGTTGGAAAATTAGTGTTCTACTCATATTCAAAAATATCCTCCACCCGTTTTTTGAAAAACTTAGCAAGCTTTAAGGCAAGAAGTACAGACGGCGTGTAATTGCCTTTTTCAATCGCAATCACGGTTTGTCGTGTTACTCCTACAGCCTTAGCCAGCTGCTCTTGCGTAACTCCGGCTTTTATTCTTAAATCGTAAACGTGGTTTTTTATCTCGTCTGCCATACATATTTACTAGAGTTTAAAACTGGGAAAGCCTAATGTCAAGTTGACTTTACATAAAAAGAAAATTACTTACGTTTTTTATTTCTGCCACCAATTATTATGGCTGCAACTATTCCAAGAACCAAAACCCCAGATAAAATTACCAAAATATTTGGTCTGCCTTTTACCGTTCCGCTATTATCGATGCTAGATCTAATTCCCTTGTTTAGCCCGAAGGGCGCAGGGCTCTGTCTATTATCTACTTCCACAAAATTATCGGCGATAAATCCGTTTTCATCCCGCGTCCGCAGAACCGGGAACACCTGCTGCTGGGGCAAATCTTTGGAATATGTATGAGTTGTCTTGGCATCGTTTGAAGTTTGGCTATCCCCAAAATCCCAGAAATAGGAAACGATCTTAGACGATGGCGCAGTTGACTGGCCGGCGTCAAAACTCAGCTTCTGCCCATATTCAAACTTCAATGTATTAACCAGCGGATCGCTGCTGGTTTTACCATTTATTAAAATCTTCGCTTTCGGCAGTTGATAACTAGCATCCGGCAATACATTCAAAAGCACCGATTGGAAAAGCTGGTTTCCCGAAACCTGATCGTACTTTGCATAAATCGTCAAAATATAAGAACCGGGCTTTGTATAAGTGTGGCTGTTTTTAAGCCCCAGTCCGCGCGCGCCATCACCAAAATCCCAGGTAAAAGTAGTCTTCTGCACAATTTCTAAAGGGACTGCCAACGGAGTTGTGTCAATCTCAAAACTAATCTCCCCGTTTACCAAATAATTCTCCACTGCTAAATCTTGTGGCAAGGGGAAATTGGCAATCGAAGTCGTCGGTACCGGATAAAGGTTCGAATACTTGCCGTTGATCTTAAAAAACGGCGGTTGTCCCGCAAGGTGCGCCGATACTGAACTTGCTGTCAAAGAAAAAATCAGGATCGATCCCAATAGACCCCATAAAAATTCACACATAATCTTATTCACTTTCATTCTTCCCCCCATCCAATCTTTGTTTTATCAGCGCAAAAATAAAAAACACTAAAACTATTGCCGCCGCCACATAATGACCAAAGTGACTATAAGAAGCCACAGATTTTATCCGGTCCAGTGGACCTGTTTGTACTTCCCGATCAACGTCAATATCATAGCCCAGTTCAAAGGGCGCAAAAGACCCGCCACCCAAACTCTTGCCCGCTTCGCGAGGCGAGCCATCAATCTTCAGTTGATATTCACCTTTACTTGGAAAAGTGAAGGTAAAAGTGGCACTATCCCCGTTCTCTGACGATTGATCGATAAGCGGTTGGGAATAAATTTCCCGGCCTTTGGCAAGAATCACAGCCTTGCAATCACAATTGCCTGGCTTAAACCTACCCAGCCTGTCCTTAAATTCTAAAAAGAATCCTGCCTGTTGTCCGGCAATCGGGTCGTCTTCCGGATCGATGTGTAAAACCGCCCCAATCGATCCATCGGTTTTCAAAATGTGGGCATAAGCGTCAGGTATTATGTATTGTGTATCCAGTATTAAGAAAAAGAACGAAAAGCATAGAATCCGAAATAATAAGAGTGGAATTTTCTTATTCATAATACGTACTCCATAGTACTTACTACTTAACTTCGACCGTAAAATCGCTAACAAATAATTTTCCGCCCGGATTAAATTCCGCAAAAACCCGATAAGTTCCCGGTTTAACAGGCCCGTAAATTCCAATCGGTAAAAACTCCACGTCCGGTCCGCTTACTGCATCCGGCTTTGGTGCCACCAAATTTGCTGGATGAACATGCAGATAGTCAAATGTCTGCTCGTTGATAATCACCAAATGTCCAAACGCCGCCAAATACGGCTTGAGGTTTGTCACCGCATTGCCATTTTTATCCCGCATCGTGAACTTCAACCTCTGCCCGCCCACGGAAAGTTGCGCTGCCAAAAGCGGCTTTGGATGGCTGACACTAACCATATAGTCCCCAAAAGTTTTGGTCTGGTCATCGTCCGGCACAGCACTCGACAACTGCAAAGCTCCGCTCCCAACTTTCAAAGTAAACGCGAACTGCTGTTCAATTGCCCCCAGCGGCTGGAAGTTTATATAAAGATGATATTCTCCATCTTTTGGAAACTGCGTCGTAATCGTAAATCCGTTTGCGTCTTGAACCGGATGGATGTGGGAAAAATAATTTAAAGAACTGTCGACAATAATCAGATGCATCAGCTTTTCATAAACAGTTGAAAAAAGCTGTACCTGATTCCCAGATGAAGCGTCAAAAACCTGAAATCGTAATGTTACATCCTGATTTGGACTAACCAAATCTGGACGGTTAAAACTCACCGTAAACCTTTTTGTCCTATCCCCTTGCAAACCCGGAATGTTGGCAAGATTTGTCGGCAAATTTGCTGTGCTTCCGCCTTGCGCCTGCTTGGCCAGTTGAATATGCGCCGCGTGAATCCCAATCGATAAAGCCGCATCCTGTGGCAAAAATGAATACAGAAAGTAAGATGAAATCAAACCAATAACAACGACCAAACTAATTCCAAAACGTGGAAGATTTACAAGTCTCCTCGATAAATACGCATCAAACCTGTTTGCCTCCAAAAGTAAAAGCACTGCAAATGCTCCCAAAAATATCTGTGGTATCCAGCCGGAAATATCCTGGAAATGCGTTCCCAGCATCAACGCATGGACAAGAATTAAAACTGCCACCAGATAGATAAATCGATGTAAAAGTTTCCATTTTGTGCCAAGTTTTATGACCATAAAATCAAAAGACGTCGAGGCCATCGCCGCCAAAATACAAAGCGCAGTGAATGAAAGACTTATTGCCAAAAGATATTTATTTGAAAGAAAAAAAAGCCCTCTAAACCCCCCAAGCTCTCCAAAAAAGGCAAAGCTTGCATGAAGAACCGCGAAGTAAAAAGTTGAAACTCCAATCGCCCGTCTCGCTCGATATATATCTCCCCTAAATGGAATCCATCTAAAAACATAAGTAGCCGGACCAATGAGAAGGGTAATATATAAAAGCGAAAGTGTCGTCAAGGCGTAAAGCTGCGTCAGCTTTATTATCCGCAGCGACCCTTCCGGTATTTTTAAAAAGACACCAACGAAAATCGCAATGGAAAAAAGTATGGCCAGGCAAAGGACGTAAAACCGTATATTTTTGAGAAAGCCGAGCATTAACCGAAATTTTAGCACACGAGAAAGTTAAGTGAAGCGAGTTACAACAAATATAAAAAAGGCGCCCAAAATCGTCAGCCCAATCATCTTAAATGAACTATGCTTGCTGTGTGCTTCCGGCAAGAGGTCGCTTGCCCCTATATATAATAGGAAGCCCACAAAAAACCCCAGATAAAGTTGCAGTATCGACTGTGGAATTGCAAAAAGGAATGTCGAAAGTACCCCCAAAACCGGCGCACTGGCATCAACAATTAAAAGCCAAAGAGACCTGCGGGTTGTATTTTTGTGGGAAAGCATCAAAGTTACGGTGTTTAGTCCATCGGAAAAATCGTGTGCAATCACCGCAATTGCTATTAAAAGTCCAACATGGGCACTTACGGCAAACCCAAGTCCAATCCCGACACCGTCCAAAAAACTATGGAAAGAAAGACCTGAAGCGTTAATAAGCCCAATCGTCGGATGTCTATGGGTTGCGTACTCTTCCTCATGGCTTGTATGAATTACTGCAAATTTTTCCAAAATATGGATTGCCAAAAAACCAATAACTATGGCTATTAACGCACCCGTAGGCTCACTGCCGTTTTTAGTTGAAATTGAAAAAATTTCCGGCATAATGTCGAAAAAACAAACGGCAATTAAAACCCCGGCCGTAAAACTCATGATCAGGTGCAGTCTTTCGCGGTTTTTAATGGCAAAAAATCCACCGGCAAGCGTGGAAATAAAAGTAGCAATTGAAAGTAGAATTGCCTGCATTACAAAATTTCTAGAAACCCAGCTTTTCTTTGACCAAAATTATCGTGATTCTTCCCGGCACTGTCTCCCTATTAAAAATCAAAAGCTTACTGACAAAACTCGGCACCCCATAAACCTTCTTCAGCCTTTCCGACTCCAGAGGCAAGGTATATTCGTAAAGCCGCTTAAATCCTTCATCCAAATTGCCAACAATTTTCTGAGTGCCGACAACCCAAATCACATGCTCGGCGCCGTAAGCATAAGCTCCTAATTGACTACCGGTATTTGAAGCAACCATTACTTTTCCATCTTCTGTCACAGCGTGAACACTACCGATGGCCCACTCTGGCGCCGCTCCAAGCGTTTGCATCTCGCGCCCTTGAGTTTTACGATCCATTCCAAAAAGTTTTTCCTTGACCGAATCAAAGTCCCCCGACTCATTGATATACTCGGTCACCCCGATGGTATCGAGTGTTACCGACGACATGGTCATCACTTCCGTCCCCTTTGGCAAAATCTCAAGCACTTTTTCCTTCGCCTCTTGCCCATTCTCCGCGACCATTACAGTAAAACCATTCGCCTCAAGAGAGTCTGTCGCCCTTTTAATTGAGTCGCCCGATGCCAACTCGCCCCACTTTCGACTATTTGTCTTATTCGTCATGACGTTATAATAACCTAAAGTAGCTTCATTTATCCACCTACCACGGCCGGATTGGACCAAAAATCCGCCTAGAAACAACAATTTCTCTCTTTTGCTAAAATACCCACGTGGAGCGAAAGACCGAAATCGATATCCTAAAAGCTTTTGCCATCACCGGCGTTATTCTAATTCACGTAACCAGTAATTCTTTTGCTCTCTACCCCATTAAAACTGCCGCTTGGTACTGCTTTGTAATCCTAGACCAGGCCATGCGCTTTTCTGTTCCATTATTTGTAGCCCTCTCCGGTTACACCATTGCTCTCCGCTATCTGGAGAAAAATATAAAAATTAAAAATTTTTACCTGCGCCGGCTAACTCGCATTCTTCCTTATTATTTAGCGGCAACTGCCATCATCTACCTTTATCTGCGCCTAATCCCTCCTTGGTCCCGAAACGAAATAACTTATCCTTTGTGGCAAATAATTTTGATGGGCAAAGCCGACTATCACCTTTATTTTATTCCCATGATCCTGCAGCTTTATCTTATCTTTCCTTTTATTATTAAGGCTTTCAAAAAATGGCCGCAGGCAACAATTGGCACGGCTTTTGTCGTCCAAGTGCTCATATTTGTGATGACTGATCTAAGTGTCAAAAAATTTATCACCCTCCCATTTACCTGGGGAGATCAACAACAATATCTTATTGCTCTTACCTGGATTTTCTATTTTGTTCTGGGGATGGGTCTGGCAAACCTTAGCAGGTTTTCGGCCAAAAACCTGAATTTAACAAAAACTTTTGCAGTCTTGCTGGCAGTTGGGGGGCTAACGTTAACCATTTCTGAAAGTTTTAGAACCTTGGCCGCCCATCAGGATTTAATCGAAGCAACTCGCTTCACCCGCTTCCCCGTCATGATTTTCTCTTCTGGTGTAATCTTATCCTGCACCCTTTTTGCCAAATATCTTTTAAGGATTCCCAAATTAGCAGTCAGATTTCTGGCCAAAGTCGGCCTCATCTCTTTTTCCATCTATCTCCTGCACACCATCGCCATTCGCATGGTTATCTTAAACATCGACGTTTATCCAATCTCCAACTTTTTCATTTTCGCCGCCGCATCGCTTATCGCCTCTTTTATTTTGGCTTGGATTTTTGAAGAAATTTTAAAAGTTATTAAGAAATCGGCGCAAGCCCTGCTGTCCGATAAAGATCTTTAACCTCATCTTCTTCAAGCCTTCTATGTCCACCCACTGGTAGACATTCAAGTTTGATCGGTCCAAGCTCGACCCGTTTTAAGTTTAAAAGGTGAAGATGCAACGCTTCGCACATTCTCCTGATTTGTCGGTTCTTTCCCTCCCCAAGTTCTACCATCAACACAGTTTTATGGTCATCACGACTTTCCACTTTGACTTTCGCCGGTCCAGTCACGTCCCCATTTCTAAGCCTCATTCCGCTTCCCACCCTGCCGATTTTCTCGTCAGTTATACTTCCCAGAACCACCACTTCGTAAACTTTCGGCACATGATATTTCGGGTGCGTCAGCCTTTGCATCAGTTCCCCGTCGTTGGTCAAAAGCATCAACCCTTCCGATTCCGCGTCGAGTCTGCCGACAGGAAATAATCGTTCTTTCGATCTGACCAGATCAACCACCGTTTTTCTTTTGTGGGTATCGATTGCCGTCGAAATTACTCCCTTCGGTTTATTAACTGCAAAATAAACTTTTTCGCGCTTTTCAGAAATTTCCCGGCCGTCGACAAGAATCTTATCCGTCTCATCAACTTTCTGACCGAGTTTGGCGACTTTCCCATTGACTCTGACCTTCCCCTCACTAATCATCTCGTCGACTTTCCGCCTTGAAGCCACCCCCAAACTGGCTAGATACTTATTAATACGCATAGCAAAAGCCAATTGTAATACAATTACCTAATGCGCCCCAAAAAGTCGTTCCTTTTTTTCTTGTCGGTAATCTTATTTATAAGCTTTGTCCTTTTTTCCTATTTGGTTGCCAAGGAAGTCTTCACCAGAATTGATTTTGACACGACGGTGAAAGTCCAAAACCACATTCCCTCTAGATTCGATTTGCCCTTTTCCGTTCTTACTCTTTTTGGCGCCGTCGAAGTTACTTCGGTCGTTTGGCTCGGACTATTTATTGCAAGCTTCCTCAAAAAGCGTTACCTCTTGTCCCTTGCTCTCTTTATTTTTTGGTTAGGCATGTCTTTAGAAATCTTTGGGAAAGTTTTTCTTCTCCACCCGGCCCCGCCATTTTATTTTTTCCGAGGCGAAGGCATCGTCTTTCCAAGTTCCTATATCCATACTAACTACTCCTATCCTTCGGGCCACGTCTACCGCCTAACATTTCTCGTGACATTTTTGGTTTCCAGCCTTTACCTTTTGAAAGTTAGAAAACCTACGCTTACGATTTTGACGCTTGCAGCATTTTTAGGAATCATTTACATTTCCAGAATTTATTTGGGCGAACATTGGTTAACAGATGTTATCGGCGGTGCGGCTTTAGGGTCATCACTTGGCATCATCCCAGCTCTCATGCTTTAGTTGACAAACAAATATCCAAGATTAATAATAAGTTCTTATGAGGAAGGCTTCTCTACTGGCAATTACTCTTCTTTCGGCTTTGGTTCTAGCTGCTTGCGGCAAAACTACCACACAAAATAATTCTGCCACCGGCTCGTCCAGCCAGCCACTTGTTCAAATCTCTTCTGGCGACCCGGCAATCGACAGCGAAGGCCAAAATCTCGATTCCGGTCTTAACAATCTCGACAGCGACCTCAAAAATGCTGACGGTGGCTTAAATGATACACAGACTAACCTTTCTGATTAATATGAAAAGCCAAGTAGCATCACTTTTAATTATCTTATCAATAACAATTGCCACCCCAGCAGTTGCATTTGCTCAAGCAAATACGGCAGCTACACCAGGCGCCAAAGTCGACCGCATGCAAGAAAAACAAGAACAAAGGCAAAGTAATCAAATTTCAAACCTTAAATTGAGAGCTAACCGCGAGATAGATCGCCGCATAGCCGCCCTCAACAAGTTGACGACAAGAATCACAAATATTAAAAAATTATCGTCAGGCGACAAATCCACTTTGACTTCTCAAATTCAAACACAGATAACAGACCTCACCAGCCTCAAATCCAAAGTCGACGCCGATACTGATTTGGCAACCCTTAGATCTGACGTCAAATCGATAGTTGACTCCTACCGAATTTTCGCTCTCTTTATTCCCAAAATTCATCTGCTCGCTGCCGCCGATTCCATGTCGCAGGCCGCGGACAACTTAACAACACTAGCAGCAAAACTTCAGGACAGGATTCAAAAAGCCCAAGCCGCCGGAAACGACGTTACTAACTTAAACGCCGCCCTTTCCGACTTGCAAGCTAAAGTCGCTGATGCCAAAACCCAATACCAAAACGCCGAGAATCTGGTCCTACCCCTCACACCAGACGGTTATCCGGCAAATAAAGCCCAACTCGATCAAGGAAGAGCAATGGTCAAAACCGGCGCCCAGGATCTAAAAACTGCAAGAGCCGACGCAGTCACAATCATCAATGGTCTTAAGTCTATGAAGAAAACTCCAGTTTCTTCCCCATCACCAAAATCTACTACTCAATGAGGCAAAATAGTCAAGAAATCGAATACGTTATCGTTCTTTCCAGCTTCCCATCGGTATAAACCTTCACAAAATACTCCCCAGCTACCCTTGTTCCCGGCGGATCGACTAACTTCCAGCTAAAATTGGCAAAATCGATGTTTTCCTTGGTTATTTCCATACTCCGATGGTCCAAATATTTATTATTAAGGTATCTCACATACTCAAGCCTAGTTCCTCTCTTCACATTGCTAAGCTTCATCACTACAAATATTTCCCCTTCTTTTTTGGAAAACTTACTGGAAAGTACCTTTGGTTCTCCGGTTTGGGCACTCACATCGCGAGCTGTAATAACCTGACTAATAACTCCCGGCGTCTTAGTCCTAAGTTTAGTAACTCTCACAACCTTCCCTTTCTTTGCGCCAAATGGCAATTGCTTGCCACTTAACCTATTCCAAGCAATTATCCCAACTATCCCAATCCCTATACCTAAGGCCAAAATTAAAAGTATTTGGACTATGCCTTTCTTTGAGCCTTTCATTTTACTCCAGTCGGCGCCACCTCGCCACCTGTATCGCCAGCGGGTGCCTCTTCTGCGCTAGAATCGTTTTGGCCAGTTACCGTTTCGTCTTTTTGATCTGGTTGCACTTCTGGAGTAATCGTTTGCTCTTGCCCTTCCGGCAATAATTCTTGCTTGTCTTCTTTTGCCTCTTGGGGTGCTATTGCTTCTCGGGTCGGAACACTTTCATTCCCCTGATCCGCTTGTGGTTCTTCTGCACCAATGACTTCTTGCCTGCCAACTTGCGCCTCCCCATCATTCTTTATTTGCTCCTCGCCCTGCGCCACGTCCAGAGCAAAATCACTAGCCTCATCCCCTTTACTGGCCACATTCTGCGTTTGCGCATGCACCGCATAAACATTGAGAAATAGTATCAAAGAAAAAATAATGGTAACTAGCAAAAATATCTTTTTCATCTACCAACAGATATCCTAATTAAAATGGGATAGGTTTTCAACTAGGTATTTGGTAACGCTCTTCCTGCAAAATCATGTACTCCAAAACAAGCAGTACAAGAAGATTAAAAACAAGACCAGTCAAAGCTCTAAATTGATTGTCATAAAAATCAAAAAATTGTGTTAAAAAGATCGAAATTAAAACAGCATCTCGAAATAATCTGTATCCGGAAATCCTTGACCTCGTCATAACAACCATCCCAAAAATTGCTACAATTGCTGCCAACATTGAAGAAAGAAACTTGCCAACCTCAATATAAGAAAGCTCAAACTCATCAAGCCTGAAATACAAACTGACAATATCAGACGACCGATAAAGATTAAAAAGTGAGTGCGCTAGGAAAAAGAGCACCACGATTCCCAAAAACCACTTATGCGAAATTATCCTGCTGTAAAAATTGCGAGCACCCACGTCTAACCTGTCAAATAATGAATGGTCTTCACCTTTAATTTTAATTCGTTCGATAATCATTCTCAGATTTTCAACAGCCGGATTGGATTGATCGCACCGATTAAGAATCTCAAGTGCTTTCTCCTTTCTGCCAAAATCAATCTCATTTAGGGTAGCACTTCTCACCAAATCAAAAGCATTGGCCAGATATTCATCCTGCGAAAATCTCTTGCGTCTTTGGATAAATCTGAAAATCAAAAATAAAACAACAAAAATGACATAAATAAAGGCAATTGTCGGTTCGAAAAAATAATTATTATCCCGCGTAATAAATTTCCCGAGTTCATCTATAAAGGCCCCAAAACCAATTCCTCCAATGGTTGCCGAAAGCCTTTTAACATTACCTCCAAAAAACGCCAAAAGAAGAACAATCGCCCCAAGCATCAAAAATCCACCCCAAAGCATATGGGCAATGTGCAGACCACCACCCCCTACTTGCGGATACCCGGTCACCCGCAGATAAAAACGAATTCCCAAAATTGAAATCGCTGCCCAAAGCAACAGAATTTCAAAATAGCTGCCCGAATCTATGTTATGAATAAAAAATTTCTTCTTTAAAACACCCATTAATTCATTCTTGCCGAATTTGTCATAAAGATCAACTTGTGAGATAGTTAAATTATGTCCTGCCGTAAAGGTTTTGTTAGTCTAGCTACCGTCATTGTCGCCATCGTCGTTATTTCCCTTCTTACGATCATTATCAAATCACAACAAGTCGAAAAATCAATTAATTCCCCGGCTCCCTCTTCTAAATTAGAGACCAAAGAGGCAACACAAGCTGCTCTCCCACCCACTAGTGTTGATAAACTCGAAAAATACTTTACGGTCCAAGCCGCACTTTTGGGAGTTTCCGATAACGTCAGCATTTACTTTAAGGATTTAAAAACCCCCCGCGAAATTGGTATCGATTCCGTTCGCTCCTGGATCCCGGCCTCAACCATTAAATCCTTTCTTATTCTGGAAGCCTTTAGACAAAGGCAGCTCGGTGTCATCAATTTTGACGATCAGGTTACTATTTCTGCCGACAACGTAGTCCCCACCGAACTTGAAACCGACGATTTTCCCAAGTTACGCGAGGGTACTGTTGCCCCCATCGGTCAACTGGTCGCTGCCATGATTGAGCAAAGCGATAACACCGCCTACAATACTCTTCTGGACATTTTAGACAGAAGAAACATTAATCAAACCCTAAGAAATCTGGGTATCACCGAAACCGTCGTCGGCCAAAAGCTAAATCTCGATGCCAATCAAGCCCCGAAAGACGAGCAAACCCTCGGATACCAGCTAAACACCACAACCGCCAAAGACTTAGCCAGTTTTTTCAACCTTCTTTACGACAAAAAAGTTCCTAACTCCGACGAAATCCTTGCCATTTTTGAAAAACAAAAGATTAATAACATGATCCCGGCATTCTTGCCCAAAGACACCCTAGTCGCTCATAAAACTGGTGACTGGGCCCCGATTTACCACGATGGCGGTCTCATTTTTAAACAAAACAATCCTTTTGTTATTTCCATTTTCACCAACAGCAACGACCCCACTATCGTTGCCAAGCTTGCCGAAGTTGCCTACTTCCAAGATGCCGCTGTTATCGGCAAACCTCAAGCAAAAGTCCCAATGCGCAGCTACTTGGCCAAAAACAAAATTGCCCAAGCCATCATATCGCTAGCCCAAAATCCCGCTAAGCAAGTCCTTGCCGCCGAAAGCAGCACCACTGACACTTTCCCCAACATTACCGCCGCTGATCTGGGTATAACGGCTCAAGATTTGAGCCCAGAAAAAGCCGCTGCTGTCAAAATTGGCTCCGCCATTTTCACTCCCGGCACAATCTTTTACGATATCAAAAAATTCTTTGAAAATAGCAGGCTTAAGCTTGCCCAAAATAATAGCCAGAAAATAGCCACCAATTTGGATATTTCCAAAAACAGGCTTTCAGAAGTCAAATCAACCGTCAAAAGCGGAGACATAAAAACGGCCAAAACATTAATCACCCAATCAGAAGATAATATGAAAAAGAGTATTGACCTTTCCCAAAACGGCAAACCAAATGATGCAGACCTTTTGAAAATAAAGCAGGTCAGCGATCTTCACTTCGCCACACTTGCCGAAGTCGCCAGCAGTGTTCCCATATCTCAAAAAGAAGCCTTTGTAGATATGACTTACAATTTCTACGTTCAAAACAAAAAGGAAGTCAAGCCTGTCATTAACAGGTCTCTGGCTAAAACCTCACCCCAGCAAGAACCAATCATTGGTACTGTTCAGAAAGTTAGCGGCAATACTTTAACTGTCAAATTCGACGACGGGTCGCAAAAAGACGTCGTTACTAACAGTTCTGTCCCAAGCCGCCAATTCAACTCCACCCAAGTAGAAACCCAAAACACACCTCAAGAAGGAACAAGAATTGCCGTAGTCGGGCAAACTACTGACTCTGGCAAAATCATTCCGACCTTTATCTTAAGAAATATTCCCAAAGCGTTTCCAGACAAGAAAACTGGAACTGTTATCCAAATTGATTCGGGAAAAAGCACACTTCAAATTAAAGATAATTCCGGCAAAACTCAAGAAGTCAAAGTCGGCGAGGATACAGTTGTTAAATCCAAAGACACTAATGTCTCAATAGAAGGCATAAAACCGGGTTCACAAGTAACAGTTTTTGGAACTTCAGGGCAAAATGCTTCTGCCTCGACCTTACCGCAACCAACCTCCTCTCCTGCTATAGGTGGAAAACCACAAAGCACTCCAACAAAACCAGCGCCTGCTCCTGCCAAACGAACTGGACCATCAATTAAAGCCAACACTGTAACCGTTACTAAAAACTCACCCGGCAAATCAGAAGGAAAGAAGGGCGAATCAAAACCAAGTTCTCCAGCTCCCCAAAAATCGAACGACTCTAAGCCGAGTTCGGCTCCCCCTCCCCAATCACCAAAGTCTGAAAACAAATCCAATCCCGATAAGAAATAATTAAATAAAGTGGCTGCCCCCAGGGAAAAAAGTAGAACGCTCAAAAAAAACCGTCCTCAAGTCCTGTTTTTACTTTTACTTTTTGCCTCATCTGTCCTCTTCTTCGTCATAAAAAACTCGAAGCCTTTTGTCTACCCTATTAATCACTCCGAGCAGCCTTCACCGGTAAAATACGTCGAAGAAAAATCCAAAGACCTTTCCAAAGAAGTAATACAACCGGAAGTCATAGAACATGGTTCAAGACTGCAACATAAAATAGCTTTAACCTTTGACGCCGATATGACAGTTTCCATGCGCAATCTGTATAAAAATGGCAAAATAAAATCTCTTTATAATCCCGAAATTAAAAAGACTCTAGATAAAGAGAAAATAAGTGCCACCTTTTTCCTTACCGGCCTTTGGGTACAGGCCTATCCCAACCAAGCCAAAGAAATTGCTAGTGACCCGCTTTTTGAAATCGGCAATCATTCACTTTCTCACCCTGCTTTCACCAGTAATTGTTTTAAACTGCCATTTATAGACGACACAAACGATCAGAATGAAATCCAGTCGGCTCAAAAAATCATTCAAGACGTAACTGGGGTCACTCCAAAATATTTCCGTTTCCCCGGCGGCTGCTATGACAATGTTGATGTTAAAGAAGTCGCCATGTTAGGCCTCAAAATTATCCACTGGGATGTGGTTTCCGGCGATGCCTATTTCAAAACTGCCGACCAGATTGTCCAAAATGTCCTTCCAAAGGTTCGAAACGGCTCAATTATTGTTTTCCACATTCACGATGGGGATTTTGCTCCTGCCACTGAAGATGCCCTCTTAAGAATAATTCCCGTCCTAAAAAAAGAAGGCTACCAATTTGTGACGATTACCCAGATGCTCTCTTTGCAGTAATTGCTCTACCTTTTCTTTACCCCGCGAAGTCTTGCTGCAGTGGGGTTTACCCCTCGAAGCCCTGAGCCCAGTCGAATGGGCGAAGTGGGGTTCTCAAGCTTCTCGATCCGCCTCAAAATCTCCAGCATCAATTTTTGCTGATTTTCCAAGTGGAATAAAATTGTTTCGATTTCGCGCTCGGCCTTTTTATCTGTCTCAAAATCGTGCTCCGCACGAAGCTCGGCGTGTTTCCCTTGGATATTTTGGCCAACCATTATAAGGGGCATTAAATGGATTTGGATTAAATTAGAAATAAAAAGCCACAGCACAAACGCCGGATACGGGTCAAATTTTAAACCGCCAGGGGCCAGAACATTCCACCCCAGCCACAAAACAGTCCAGCCAAAAATAATGAAGAAGAACCCCATCGTCCCGATCTTATCCGTCACAAAAATCGCTAGTCTTTCTAGTGGGGACAACCTCGATCTATGGATTACGTTAACGTTTTTGGGACTACCAAATTTTTGGCGCAGGATAGAAGAAGTTAAAGGCCGTTTTTCCATTCGTATTTATCTTACCCTAAATTGGAGTATTTTCCCAAACACTCCGCTTTTTCTACGAGGCAAACCTTTACGGATTTTAGTCACATCTTCAAGGGCTAAATTAGAATTCTCATGATGAATTCCCCCTTGGGCAAAACGACGAGCGTAATTAACTGAATGGAGGCCACGATCATCCGAACTTGCTTGAACTACTAAAGCCATACTTCCCAATTGACCAACGACTACCTCTCTACCCTCATTTGGGATTGAATATTCGACGAATCCATTCTTCAAGTCAACCCTGACTCTTAAAGCTTCTGCCGGTGGGTTTAACCAAGCTTTGAAACCAGTAATGAGCTCCCGCGCTCCTCTTCGTAATTCAGTCTCGCTTAAAGGCTACTCTAATCCTTGTTCTCTTAATATTTCTGCCATATAAAAAGCCCTTGTAAAGTAAGGGCAACTGCCAATTTATACTATGGAAGCTCCTTAAATGTCAAATAATTTCTCGTCCCATAGTTGGACATCCAGCCTCGTTTGTGGTATACTCTGCACTTCGAATCGAAGCTAAATACATGATAAACCTTATGGCCGCTCTGGCCGCTTTTTCTATTATGAGCGTAAAAACTCCGGCATTTGGTGAATATCAGACATCCTTGATGTCTATATTTGGGCACACCATTGCTTCGCCGATCCCAGGCTTGGCCAACCACAAAACTCCTTTAGCCGAGCACCAATTTTCGCTTGAAAAAAGATACGATAATTCCTACGTCAACGACGTTTTCAAGGACAATATTCTCTTAAACATCGCCTATTTAAAAGGTAAAACCACATCGCCCAACCAGATTAATTGGAACGACATTGAAAAACCTTTCGAGTATAAGTTCACGCTCCAACCAGGCAAAACCTTTGCGTATCACGATGACATTCTTGATAAATACCAGGGTAAAGTGACCCAAACCACAAACGCCCATTTCAACGCGCAGGAAGGTTTTAAATCCGATGGCTATCTTTTCGGAGATGGCGTCTGCCACCTAGCCTCTCTAATCTACTGGACCGCCAAAGATGCCGGCCTAGAAGCAGAAGCACCGACCAACCATGACTTTATGCCAATCAATCAGATCCCAAAAGTTTATGGTGTGGCAATCTACGATGTGCCGGGTCAAAAAGATACAAACGCCCAGCAAAATCTTTATGTCACCAACAACCTCCAAAAACCGGTTGAATTTGTACTTGATTACAAAGACAATAACCTCAAAATCTCCTTAAGTGTAGAAAGTTAGAATTATTTCCTCTTCTTTGGAGTTAAAAATTCAAAAAACAGAGTCGCTACAAAAGTCACCCCGAGAGTAAATAACCAGGCGCCAACTACCATCATCTCTATCCACAACTCTCTTTTCTCTACTTCTCTCATAGATCTGCCGGCCAGCACAAATCCGCCACTGTACTTTTACAAAACGACGGCACTTCTTACCCCATTCTTTGGTTCCCAAGTGAACCTTTCTTGACCGTATTTGGCAACATATTCAAAAACTCCCGGAGGAACTTTTGGAATTTGCTCGTCCAGCTGTGCCGTAGTGGCTGTTGGGCTAGCAGACTTATCAAAAACAATAATGTAAGGGGCAAGGCTTTTTGCTATATCAACCTTAAAAGGCGGCACTACATTTTTAATGGGAGTTCCCCCATCTAAAATCGCCGCCGTATCCTCGGCAATTTGGATCTGCGGATCATTTGCCCCGCGTCTGATATCCTGCTGAACTGCGGCGTACACCAAAGCGCATACGCCAGTTACTGCTATTGCTATAGGAATCCAAACCTTGAGAATCCGCAGGAGAATCATGATGCCGCTAAATTATAGTGTAGCCTTCTGTTAAAATCAAAACGATGGTAGAAAAACAACCAGCGACTCTCGCCGGCGGCTGCTTCTGGTGCACAGAGGCAATCTTTAATCGTCTAAATGGTGTCCAGTCCGTCGAGTCTGGGTATAGCGGCGGTAAAGTCCAAAACCCAACTTACGAACAAGTTTGCTCCGGCACCAGCGGCCACGCCGAGGTAGTACAGATAACCTTTGATCCGAAAATCATCTCTTACGAGAAATTGTTGGAGGTTTTTTTCAAACTACATGATTCCACAACCTTAAACCGCCAAGGCGCAGACGTCGGTACCCAATATCGATCTGCCATCTTCTATCACTCCGAGGAACAAAAACGCCTAGCCCAAAAGATTAAAAATAAAGTTGCCGGATCAACCACCGAAATTGTGCCCTTTACCAATTTCTACAAGGCAGAAGACTACCACAAAAATTACTACGACCAAAACCGCCAACTACCATACTGCAAGCTGGTCATCGACCCCAAAATCCAAAAACTCCACAAAGCATTTAAAGGGCAAATTAAGCAAGACCAAAACCAATAACCAATGGGGAAATTTCTAAAACGTATCCTAACAAAGCAGACTGTACTTTTACTATTGATCCTCTTTGTGGCCTCTGCCATGCGGCTGTATCAACTCACAACGGTCCCTCCGGGCTTCCATAGAGACGAGGCTTTGTATGGCTATAACGCTTATTCAATTTTGAAAACTGCCAGGGATGAGCATGGCAGATTTTTGCCTTTATCTTTTGAAGGTTTTGGTATCCCTGACTTTCCTCTGGCAATCTACCTAAGAGTTCCGTTTATCGCTCTTTTTGGCTTAAACATATTCGCAGTAAGGTTCAGCATAGTTTTTTATTCCGTAATTTCGATATTTTTAGTCTATAAGCTGGCCCAAAAGTTTTTCAATGACCAAACTACTGCTTTTATTGCCACAGTTATTGCCACGTTTTCAACATGGCACTTTTTTATGTCCCGTGCAGGCTATTCAATATCCATGTACGGGCTCCTGTTCCTTCTGTTGGGAACATACCTTTTGCTTTTCGGCAAACGCCGATGGCAAAATGTGGCAGGCGGCGTTTCGCTAGGGCTGACTTGTTTCACTTATGCCGCGTATTATTTCTTTCTCCCGCTGTTTTTAGTGGTACTTCTGGCTGTATTTTCAAAAGAGATCAAAAATGATAAAAACAAAAGGCTTGGTTTAATTGCCGCTTTTTTGGTAGTGGCCGCCGCTTTTGTCATATTTTGGGGTCCGATTTTTAAAAGAGCACCGCAGGCGGCATTTTATTACGACGATCGGGGTATTGTATTTGAGTGGGCAGATAAACCGGTCGGCGAAATTCTGGCGCAGGGCAAAAAATACAACCGGTATGAATGGTTTTTACATAACCCCCGGTGGGCTTATGTACTTAAAGCCGCAACAAACTATTTTGACGGATTCTCCCCTACTTATTGGCTTAAAACCGGAAAAGGATTTGAGTCAAACGTTGAGGGGTTTGGCAATTTGTTGCTCTATGAACCGCTATTAATACTCGTAGGCGCAATTTATCTAATCTGGAAAAAATCAAAGGCGGGACTATTCTTAACAGCTTGGGTAATAATTGGCCCTGTCGCTACGACATTTACCAAAGATATCGCCTCGACCAGATTACTTCATATGGTTGTCCCGTTTATTTTACTGGAGGCGGTTGGCATTAAGTATCTCTGGGATCAACTGACAAAACTTAAACCAAGAATTTTTATTCGAAGAAAAACTCTGTTTATTGTCCCGATCATGCTTATTTTTTCTGCCCCCATAATTTTTCTTAACGTTCTTTATTACGATGCTTATTTTCGCCATATGCCGATAAATGCCGGCCGCTGGTGGTATAAAGGATACCTGGATGTAGTTGACCTGACCAATCGATATCCCGACAAAACCGTCTACATTAAAGGCAAAGGCGATTTGGCTTATCTTTTTATACTTTTCCAAAATAAATATGACCCTCGGCTTTTCCAAAAACAAGCAAAACGCCAGTTAACCAGTATTAACTTTAACGGCGTTACTAGTTTTGGCCGCTACAATTTCATCGATGTCATAACAAAAGATCAAATGTGCAGTGATTTTAATAGTATATTTATAGCCAAAGTGGAACCGGATAAAAATTTGCCCTTTACTCCAGATGGGTCAATTACCTCACCTGGAGCCGACAAATTCGTTTATTTTATCCCCACGCCCCAAAAGTGCGCTAAGGATATTTAGTTTTCCGCTTTAGAACTTATTTAACTTTCACCAGTAGTTCGGTGAGACGGTCGAAGAAAGCCAACCAGCCTTCCTTTTGTTTCATCTTTGTCATAGTTATTTTAAGCTTTCGGCAAGTTTGTCGAATGATTGATTCCAACCCTGCATCATGTCGTCAAGCATTTTGCCTTCAATACCCTTGGTACTGGGATAGTACAAGGTCATTCTTGCCTTAGCTTGCCCTGAGTTTACCGAAGGGTCTTGCTGCTCAAAAGTGATTGTGATTGCTGTTTCCATTGGGAAAGTTCCGGGCATTCCGTAATATGTAGCCGGCACGACATTACCTTTTTCGTCGGCGAAGCTATCTGTTACGACAATTTTTCCTGCCCTGATCGGAGCCGAAGGGTCCATAGGAACTATTTCCTTATAAACACCTGTGCTCCAAAGGTCCTTATCAAATTCTGTCCCGGCTGGACCATGCATTGCAACGTGGTATTTGCCTCCAACTTTAAAATCAATGTTGGCGAAAGGACACGTAAAATCTTTTGGCCCCCACCACTTTTTAAAATATTCTGGTTCTGTCCAGTATTTCCATACCAACTCGCGCGGCGCATCAAACACACGGGTAATTGTTAACTCATTTTGGTTTGTCACAAGTGTTTACCTCCTTCCTTTTTTTAAATAAACCAATTACTTAATTAAGTCAATACTTAATTATCCTATCGCTCGCCCGATGGGCTATAGCAGTGAGTTTGCCGAACTGACAATTTTAGAACTGCAGATTGGCCAAAGATTGCAGAATATCCAGCATGCTACTTGTAGATCCGCAAACGAATCCCACCACTTAGGGTAAAATCTACGCCTGAGAAAGGTGGTGAAATTGTTGAAAAAGTTTAAGCATTTAAGCTTGGTTGAGCGAGAAATTCTGTATGGTGGGTTGAGTCAGGGATTATCTCT
>OBEQ010069456.1_pt1 | contig 54445 bp, 42 predicted proteins | sample 1670901 | NCBI WGS metagenome assembly OBEQ01 (sample SAMEA104232315, study PRJEB22302) | groundwater metagenome | biome: forest; feature: aquifer; material: groundwater | place: USA | collected 2011-08-07 | depth 5.4 m
GAACCACAATAGAATGAAAATGTAAATAGTCAATTTCTTCTTTTAAAGCAAGTGATGTTTCAAATGAAGAAATAAAAACAGTTGAATTAATAGAGGATTCTATTTTATTTAACCAATAAAAATTTGGTAAATTTAAATCATTCACTCTTTCAGGGCCAGTACTTTTATCAATAATAAAATTCACTGGAATTGAATAATCATTTTGAGCGAAAATAGAAGAGATAAAAAAAATAAAAATAAAACGCATAAAACTCAAACAATTTGTTAAAATAAAAACAGAAATAGGCTATTAAAAAACATATTTATAAAAAAACGATAATAAACTTTGATTATTGCAATTGAATTGCAATATTTGTAACCTAAAAGTGTTAACTTCGTTTAGATATTTTAAAATATAGATTTCATTCAAAACAAAATGATGAAAATATTAAAGCAATTAATCACAATTTGTGCAATATCAATTATTTCAATTGATTGTTATTCACAAGACCCTACTTTTACACAGTTTTATTCAAATCCAACCTATTTGAATCCTGCTTTTGCGGGATCACATGGATGTCCAAGATTTGGTCTAAACTATAGAAATGAATGGCCATCATTAACAGGGAATTATGTAACATACGCAGCTGCATATGACCAATATTTTAAAAGTATTTCTGGAGGAATAGGCGTTTTAGTAACCCATGATGAACAAGGAAGTGGAACTATACAAACATCAATGTTAGGCTTAATTTATTCTTATAAATTAAAAGTGACAAGAAAATTCTCATTGATGTTTGGTGCAAGAGCGGCATGGTATCAAAAATCATTAGATTGGACACAATTAACGTTCGGGGATATGATCGATCCAAGAAAAGGATTTATTTACGCAACAGGAGATGAAAAAAGAGGAGGCACTCGTGGATTTTTTGACGCTTCTGCAGGCATGGTAGGTTACAGTAAACATTTCTATTTCGGAGTTGCTGCTCACCATTTAAATCAACCAGATGAGTCTATGATTATAGGTTCTTCTAGAATGCCAATTAGATTTACTGGTCATGTTGGTGCTGACATTAAATTAGGAAGTAAATCAAAATATACAAATCCGACATCAATTTTACCAAATATTATTTATCAATATCAAAATGGATTTCAAGAAATAAATATAGGTACTTATATCAAATATGGTAACTTTACAGTCGGTGCTTGGTTTAGAAATAGAGATGCATTTATTTTAGCAATTGGAATCAACACAGGAACATTCAAAATAGGATATAGTTATGACGTTACTGTATCTAAGCTAAACAACACTAATTCAGGAGGTTCACACGAAGTTTCATTAGGTTTAAATTTAAATTGTAAAGGAAAACCAACAACGTTTAAAACAATTTCGTGTCCTTCATTTTAAAAAAAAATGTAACTTTTATTTTAAGTTACGTTAATATAGTAAATTTGCACATTGAAAAAAATAAATAAATACATAACTAATATGAAAAGCATCAAACTTTTTTCAGGAATAATTGCCTGTATTTTTGTTTTAGGATCTTGTTATAAGGAATATTCTCCAACAACAGGAACACCTTACAATGACCCAAATGCAGGTGGATATCAAAAAATGCCTTTCTTAGATCAAGAGACAGGTCCAGGATTAGTACTAGTAGAAGGTGGTACTTTTACAATGGGTAGAGCTGAACAAGATGTAATGTATGACTGGAACAACCGAGCGGCAAGAGTAACAGTTTCATCATTCTACTTAGATCAAACAGAAATATCAAATTTCCAATGGTGTGAGTATATGTATTGGATTTCTAGAGCCTATATTGCTTATCCAGTAGTTGGTAAAAACGTATTGCCAGACACCAATGCTTGGAGATCACCATTAGGATTTAGTGAAAAATATGTAGAATATTATTTACGTCACCCTGCATATAGAGATTATCCAGTAGTTGGAGTTTCTTGGTTACAAGCATCTGATTACTGTAAATGGAGAACTGATAGAGTAAATGAATACATCCTAATTCGTGAAGGAATTTTAGATTTTAATATTGACCAAAAAGATGATGCAACATTTAACACAGAAGCATATTTAAATGGACAATATGATATCGGTGTAATCGAAAACTTAGAAGATTTAAATCCTTCTAACTACGATGGAAAAAAACCAGGAAGAAGAATTGTTAGGCACGAGGATGGTATTCTTTTACCTCGATACCGTCTCCCAACTGAAGCTGAATGGGAATTTGCATCTTATGGTTTAATAGGGAATTTAAGTGAAGGATCAGAAAACATAAACGAAAGAAGATTGTATCCTTGGGATGGACACTGGGTAAGAAATGATGAAGATCAATTTAAAGGTAGTATTCGAGCAAACTTCGTAAGAGGGAAAGGAGATTATATGGGGGTTGCTGGTCATCTGAATGATGGAGCAGATATTACTGCACCAGTTGAATCTTTTTGGCCAAATGATTATGGTTTGTACCACATGGCTGGAAACGTATCTGAATGGGTACTAGATGTTTATCGCCCTTTATCTTCTGAAGATTTTGATGAATTTAGACCTTTTAGAGGAAATGTTTTCAAAACAAAATTATTAAGTAACTCAGGAAGTGTTGAGATGAAAGCGTCAAGTGTAACTTTCGATGTTCACGGAATGAAAGAATATTTAAATGAATTTGAAAGAGTTCGTTACCAACGTATTTCTGCTGCAAATCATGATCCAAATGACCCAAATATTACTAAAGGTGTAGCAAATGGTGTAAAATCTGCTAATCAAAGTAAATCAGGAGTTTCTCCTGACCCAATGTATGTTTCACATGGTAATGTAAAGGATGTTGCTGAACTTGAATTATTAGCTAAAATTAATTTGGTATTAGATAGAGCGATTGCTGCTAAAAACGACAAATACGATGATGAAGCAACAACTATGATCCAAGAGGAAATTTTTGGAGATATCTTTGAAAATGCGTTGAGAACGAGTCCTGTTGATGCGAATGGTGTTGGTGGAACTGATTATGCTTTTGAAATTATCTCAATGCTTCGGTTAGGATTTACAGCTTTCATTATTGACACCCCTGGTAAAATGAAATACCGAAATGTAACAGAGGAAGAAAATATTGGAAGATTAAATTACAGAAAAGATGATTATGTTGATTATTTAGACGGTGATATTGAAAGTTCAATTGTTTTTGATAATGACAATGTCAAAAACAAAATCAATCAAGCTACAATTGATCCTAACTTAATTATGTATCAAAATAAACATGAAGAGTTTGGAAAAGATGGATCAGTATTAAAACCAACAGGACCTACATCTTGGCCTACTACGTTGGTGTCAGATAAATCAAGAGTATACAAAGGTGGTTCTTGGAAAGATAGAGCATACTGGTTAGTTGCTGGAAACAGAAGATTCTTGGATGAAGATCAATCAACTTGTGCACTAGGATTCAGATGTTGTATGGACAGGCTAGGAAGTCCTGAAGGATACAAATATGAAAAAAAGAAAAAGAAACAGAAAAAAGAGCAATAAATAATTGATTAACAAAAAACCATCTAACAGGTGGTTTTTTTGTTTTAATACAAATCCATTTTACGAATAAGAATGAAAAAGATTGAGAATGTATATGAGTTATTTTATAAAACTTCTGGTGTTTGTACAGATACACGTTCTATAAAAGAAAACTGTCTTTTTATCAGTTTAAAAGGAGATAATTTTAATGGAAATGAATTTGCTTTAAAAGCATTAAAAGAAGGAGCAAAATATGCAATAATTGATGAAGAAAAATATAAAACAAGTGATAATACAATATTAGTCGAAAATGCACTCGTTTTTTTACAAAATCTTGCTAATTATCATCGTAATAAATTTTCTATTCCAATAATTGGTATTACTGGGAGTAATGGGAAAACAAGTAGCAAAGAACTAATTAAAGCGGTTCTTTCAAAAAAATTCAAAGTATTAGCTACAGAAGGAAACTTAAACAACCATATTGGAGTTCCACTCACTTTATTAAAAATAAAAGATGAACATGAAATTGCTATAATTGAGATGGGAGCAAATAAATTCAACGATATTGAAGAACTTTGCAACATAGCTACACCCAATTTCGGGATTATCACGAATATTGGAAAAGCACATTTGGAAGGATTCATCAATTTTGAAGGGGTCTTAAAAACTAAACTTGAAATCTATCAAGCGATTAAAAATAAAAAAGGCGAAATTATAGTGAATCAAGATGATGTAAATTTAATGAATAATCTACCTACTGATGTTAAAGTGATTACCTATGGACAAAATGAAAATTCAGACATTCAAGGAAAACTTATTAACCTCTCCCCTTTTGTTGAAATGCAATGGTCCAATAAAAATTATAGATCTACCACAATTTCAACTCAGATGATCGGAAAATATAATTTTGATAATTTTCTAGCAGCAATTGCTTTTGGAGTTCGTTTTGAAGTATCCAATGAAAAAATAAATGAAGCTATTTCTGAATACACACCTACCAATAATAGATCACAAGTCAAAAAAACGGTTCATAATACAATTATATTAGATTGCTACAATGCAAATCCATCTAGCATGCAATCAGCAATTGAAAGTTTTGCTATGATAAAACATCCGAATAAAGTATTTGTTTTAGGAGATATGCTTGAATTAGGACTAGATTCTGAACAAGAACATAAAAACATTATAAAACTTGTTGAAAAACTAGAATTAAAAGGATGTGTTATCGGCCCTATTTTTTCAAAAATAAATAAAAATCAATTGCAACATTTTAATTCGACAAATGAAGGAGTTGAATACTTTACAAAAAACAAACTAAAGGATGCTCTAATTTTACTAAAAGGGTCTAGAGGAATTGGTTTGGAAAAATTGGAGTCATTGTTTTAAAGAAGATAAAAAACCGTAAGACACAAGATTGAAAGACAAGATACACTACTAAAAAAGCGACCCTTATGGATCGCTTTTTGTATTTTATCTATTAATCTATAGTCAAAAAAATTAATCTTTTAATATATTTCTTGAAATCACCACTTTTTGTATTTCAGAAGTCCCTTCATAAATCTGTGTGATTTTAGCATCTCTCATCATTCTTTCAACATGGTATTCTTTTACAAAACCATATCCCCCGTGAATTTGAACTGCTTCAACCGTTTGTTCCATCGCTACTTTAGATGCATATAATTTTGCCATTGCCCCAGATTGATCGTAATTTCTTCCACAATCTTTATCTGTCGCAGCTTTGTATACTAACAATTTAGCAGCTTCAATTTCAGTAGCCATATCCGCCAATTTAAAAGCGATTGCTTGGTGTTTATATATTTCTTTACCGAAAGCTTGTCTTTGTTTAGAATAAGCCAAAGCTAATTCATAAGCTCCTCCTGCAATACCTAACGCTTGAGATGCAATACCAATTCGTCCACCAGAAAGTGCTTTCATTGCAAAAGTAAAACCAAATCCATCTTCACCTATTCTATTTTCTTTAGGGACTTTCACGTCGTTGAATAATAATGTATGCGTATCACTTCCACGAATACCCATTTTATCTTCTTTTGCACCAACGATAAATCCTTCCATTCCTCTTTCGACGATAAAAGCATTAATGCCTCTGTGCCCTGCTTCTACATTTGTTTGAGCGATAACAATATAAGTAGATGCTGAAGAACCATTTGTAATCCAATTTTTTGTACCATTTAATAAATAGTAATCACCCATATCAATTGCTGTAGTTCGCTGAGAGGTAGCATCAGAACCCGCTTCAGGCTCAGATAAACAAAAAGCCCCAATTTTTTGACCTGAAGCCAATGGAACCAAGAATTTTTGTTTTTGTTCCTCATTACAAAATTTCTCTAATCCCCAACAAACTAATGAATTATTAACTGACATACAAACAGAAGTTGATGCATCCACTTTAGAAATTTCTTCCATTGCCAAAACATAAGACATAGTATCCATTCCACTTCCACCGTATTCAGGACTAACCATCATCCCCATAAATCCAAGCTCAGCCAATTGTTTGATCTCTTCTTTCGGAAAACGTTGTTCATTATCTCTAGCAATTACACCTGGTTTTAATACGTTTTGAGCAAAATCTCTAGCTGCATCTCTAACTGCAATCTGTTCTTCAGTTAATTCAAAATTCATAACTAATTAGTTTATTTTTTAACAGTAAATAATATGTTGCAAATTTACTCTATTAATCCAAATAAATCTGTAAATATTGATTAAAAACAATAGAATATTGAACTCTAAACAGGAAGTTTTTTAATCAAATTAATTAAAAACCTTGTCAATAATAAATATTCAATAAAAATTCATTAACAATGTGAACAATAAAGATATTTTATTATTTTTATGACATGAGAAAATACGAAATAATTGGATTAATGTCTGGTACATCGATGGATGGATTAGATATCGCTCATGTTCGTTTTGAAAAATCTGAATCTGATGAATGGAGCTATGTATTATTAAACTCAGAAACATTTGTTTACTCTGAAGAATTAGTTCAAAAACTAAATCAAACAACCACAATTAAAGTCCCTGTTTTTCTTCAATTAGACAAAGAATTAGGTCGTACATTCGGTAATTTCATAAATATTTTCATCAAAAAACACAAAATAAACAAAGCTGAAATTGATGCAATTGCTTCTCATGGTCATACAACTTTTCACCAACCTCAAAATGGATTTACAAGTCAAATAGGTTGTGGATCTAGTATAGCATTTACAACAGGAATTCCAGTAATCAATGATTTTAGATCAAAAGATGTTATAGCTGGAGGTCAAGGTGCTCCACTAGTTCCAATCGGAGATTTATTATTATTCAATAAAAATGCCGAATCATTTTTAAACATAGGAGGAATCTCCAACATAAGTTTCAAAGTGAACAACGAAATGATCGCATTTGATATTTGTCCAGGAAATTTACCATTAAATAAACTCGTTCATTCAAAAGGATTGAGTTATGATAAAAATGGAGAATTAGCTTCGGTAGGAGATATTAATTTCTTTCTACTAGATTTATTAAATCGATTAGAATATTATCAATTAAATCATCCGAAATCATTAGGTACAGAATGGTTAGAAAATTCCTTTTATCCATTAATTAAATTTGACAAGGATATAGAAAATAACTTAAGAACTGTAATTGAACATATTACTTTTCAAATTGCAACAACCTTAAACAAAAACAATTTAAAATCCGTTTTTATAACTGGTGGAGGAGCAAAAAACATTTTTTTAATTGAACGTTTGAAGCATTATTTCAAAGGAGAAATAATTATTCCAGAAGATAAAATTGTAGATTTCAAAGAAGCTATCATCTTTTCTTTTCTAGGAGCTTTATATTTAAATAAAAGTACAAATACGTTAGCCTCTGTAACAGGAGCTTTCAAAAATGTTATTGGTGGTGTTTATCATGTTCCAGATTAAGGACTTTTATTCTAATTCCCAAACACTTCTGTATCCATTCACTTTCTCCATATATTCTAAAAACTGGATATAAAAAGGATCATTCCCAATCGTTGAACTATCTCCAATTACAAATAACTGCTCTTTTGCTCTTGTCATTGCAACGTTCATCCTTCTGTAATCTGAAAGAAATCCAATTTTTGACTCATCATTAGACCGAACCAAAGAAATAATAACCACTTCTTTTTCTTGACCTTGAAAACTATCAATAGTACTTATTAATAATCCTTTAGAAAAAGTAGATTTAGCTAATCCAACTTGACCAGAATAAGGTGAAATAAAAGCGATCGATTTTAATTCTAATTTTTCAGAATCAATAATTTTTTGGACCATATCTAATTCTCCTCTGTTCATCAAACTTGAACCATCTCCTCCTTTTTCTTCCTCGAATCCAGCACCTGCTGTGTCGAAAAAAGAAATATGAACAGCTATGTCCTGAAGATGTTCAGGTGTATTTAATTCGCCCTTGTAAAAATATTGACTTGAAAAATCAGCAATAGCCTTTCTCATCCTATATTGAACATTCAAAAAATGAACATTCGTAGTATTATTAAAACAGTATTCTAGAATTGATTTATTAAAGCCTAATTTTGCTGCCTCATCTGAAAAAACCAGTGGAGGAACTTGTAAATGATCACCTGCTAACACCCATTTTGAAGCCAACGGAAATAACACCCAAGCCAAAGGTTCAATGCATTGTCCTGCTTCATCTAATATCAATGTATCAAATTCTTGACCTTTTGAAATGAAATCATTTAATCCAATTGGAGTCCCTAATATAACTTTAGCTTGATCAAATAATTGACCTTCATAGTAATTTCTTAAATCTCTTATTTCTTTTCGAATATTTTTTACTTCCTTCAGTAATAAATTTCTTTGTTCACGCTCGTCTCTTCCAAAATTCCTTTTGTATTGATTCGCCATTTTACGTAACTCTTCAGCACGAATTTTTAATTTCTTAATTTCTTTTTGTTGCTTACTATCTGACATTTTACCTTCAGTAGTATAAGGATATACTGTTTCATCGACTTTTGTAGTATTTCCAACTCTTAATATATTTACATTCAAGTTAATCAATCCTCTAGCGATATTATCAACAGCAGTGTTGCTTGGAGCAGATACTAAAATTTTCTCCCCTTTTACTATTAGTTGAAGGATTCCTTCTAACAATGTTGTTGTCTTCCCTGTTCCTGGAGGACCATGAATAATTGTCAGATTTTCATTCTCAACAATTGATTTTACGGCATTTTTTTGACTTTCATTTAACTGATCATTTGTAAATGTGATTTTTGAATCAGAAAGAGAAAGCTGATTATCCCATATTTCATCTGAATGAATTTTCTGAAATAAAAAATTACTAGATGATGAATCACTCAAACTCTTCAACGCATTACGCATTACTTCATTTGTTCGGTGATCAGGAGAAAGTTTAATTCCTACTCCATCATCTTCAATCCAATCAGGAAAATCTGGTGCGAAAAGACGGAAATCTCCTTTTGCACCATCCATGTGTATTAAAATTCCTTTTACAGGTTCTTCCCCTTCGCAAAAACATTCAATCGCAGAACCATCTTTGAAATTCGAAATATCAGTAGGAAAAGGTAATTTAAATGAAATTTCAGGATAATCAGCATAACCAAAAACTTTACGAATTACTCTCAAAGGATGTAAAGCTAAACCTTCCGATTTTAAAGATTTTAAACTGTGCTGCTGATCTAATTTGTATTTTTTTTCTTGTTCTTTTATTTCAAGATCAATGCAAATTAATAAATGATGGATGTGTGGATTTGTTTGTTCCATTCTGAAATTTTAATTGAATGGGTGATTGAATTTTCACGTCCATTGCGTAGGTATAGGGCATGCCCTATACCTACGCAATGGACGTGAAAATTTTCAAAAAATTATTTTGTTTGTTTTTTATCATCCACCTCAACAGTTGCTAATTCTTCAGCTCTGTATGCTCCTGTATCTAATTTTTCTTTCAATTTTTTGAAAGTCTCAATTGTATAGTTCACATCTTCCATCGTATGCACTGCAGTTGGAATTAATCTCAACATGATCACATCTTTTGGAACTACTGGATAAATAACAATCGAACAGAAAATATTGTAATTTTCACGTAAATCAAACGTTAAATTTGTTGCTTCTGCTAAAGAACCTTTCATGAAAACTGGAGTTACAGGAGAATTAGATTCACCAATACTAAATCCAGAATCTACTAATCCTTTTTGTAAAGCATCCGCAATTTTCCATAAATTATTTTTCAATTCTGGTTGAGTTCTCAATAATTCTAATCTCTTACGAGCTCCAATTGTAATTGTAATAGGCAACGCTTTCGCAAACATTTGAGAACGCATATTGTATCTAAAATATTCTATGATACTTTCCTCTGCACAAATAAACCCACCAATTGAAGCCATTGATTTAGCAAACGTTCCAAAAAGAACATCTATTTCTCCTTGAACACCTTGCGCTTCACCACAACCTTGACCTGTTTCACCTAAAGTACCAAAACCATGTGCATCATCAACGAATAAACGGAAATCATATTTTCCAGATTTACGGAAATCAATTATTTCTTTCAATTTTCCTTGATCTCCAGCCATACCGAAAACTCCTTCCGTAATAACTAAAATACCACCTCCAGTTTGTTCAACTAATTTAGAGGCATGCCCCATTTGTTTATCAAAACTTTCCATGTCATTGTGTTTAAACACGAAACGTTTCCCTTTATGCAAACGCATTCCATCTAAAATACAAGCATGGGCCTCGCTATCATAAACGATAACATCTGTTCTATCCACCAAACAATCAATTGCAGAAACCATTCCTTGGTAACCAAAATTCATTAAGATACAATCTTCCTTTTCCATGAACTCAGCAAGTTCATTTTCCAATTTTTCATGTTCACTTGTTTGACCAGTCATCATTCTAGCTCCCATAGGATAAGCTAAACCGTATTCAGCAGCTGCATTTTTATCTGCTTCACGAACTTCAGGATGATTGGCTAAACCAAGATAATTATTTAATGACCAGATTAAACATTCTTTCCCTCTAAAGATCATTTTATTCCCTAATTCTCCTTCTAATTTTGGAAAAGTAAAATATCCATGAACTCCTTTAGAATATTGACCAATTGGACCTCTATTTTTTCTGATTTTTTCGAATATGTCTTGAGCCATATTAATAATTTATTTGTTTAAAAAAAGAATGTATTTCACATCAAATCGAATGCAAAAATAGAGAAAAAAAAGCAGAAAAATGAACCATCGAATAAGTATTTATGAACCGTTTAATGAACATTTTTTTATTTAATTGCAGATTACAAATTACAGATTCAAGTCAAGTAAATAAACTAACGAGCTTATTGCTGCACAACCTAATTCTAATTCTCTTTTGTTGACGCTTTCAAATACATCGCTTGGAGCATGATGAAAATCAAAATAACGCTGAGAATCTGGAACAAAACCAAATAAAGGAATTCCTTCAAAAGATTTATTTAAAGGACCAATATCAACTCCACCATATCCCTTTTGAAAAACAGATAATTCATACGGTGAAAAATATTTTTCAAATGATTGTAATAATTTTAGATATTTTTCTGAACCATCCAACTCAAATCCTTTTGGAGAAAATCCTCCTCGATCACTTTCAATCGCAGCGATCTGAATTTCACCTTTTCCTTTTGACCAAGTTGCATAGGTTTTTCCTCCCATATTCCCATTTTCCTCATTCATAAAGAAAACAACTCTTAGCGTATGTTTAGGCTTATATTTCAACACTTTTAAAATTCGAAGCGCCTCTAAACAATGAATAACACCTGCTCCATCATCATGCGCTCCTTCTCCTGTATCCCACGAATCTAAATGTCCACCAAAAGTAATTACTTCATTTGGTTTATCTTTACCAGTCATTTCAGCAATCACATTATAAGAAACAACATCTGGATAAGACCTACAATCCATTTCAAAAATAAAATAAGCTTTATTTCTATTTAAAATTTCAGAAAGGTGATCAGAATCCAAAGTCGATAACGCTGCTGCAGGAATTTTTTTTACAGAATCATCATAATGCATTGAACCAGTATGTGGATGAATATCAACTGGCAAACCTAAAGATCGAATAAGCACACCTACAGCTCCTAGTCTACTCGCTTCAACTGCACCATCGCCTCTAATTTGATAACAACCTCCGTACGCTTTAAAAGTTGTAATTTGTTTTTCATCCATTGGTTGATTTAGAAAAACAATTTTCCCTTTCACTCTTTTTGGATCAGCATTTTTTAAATCTTCTAGCTGTAGAAATTCAATCACTTCCGCCTCAAGCAAACCATTGGTCCCGACGGAACCTCCTAACGCTAAAATATTTACTTTTAATATTTCTCCCTGTTTAGTACGAATCCAGCCTGACTCTTTTGTCCCTCTTTCCCAATGAGGAACTTTAATTTCTTGCAAATACACCTTATCGAAGCCATAACTTTCCATCTTTGATTTACTCCATTTAACTGCCATATCCGCTTCAGAAGATCCTGACAAGCGAGCTCCAATATCCTTACATAACTCACGTAAATCTTCGTGTGCATTACCTTTACTTAAAGCTTCATTATAAATAGATCTCAAAAAAACAGAATCATTTACTTGAGAAAAAATAAATGTAGAATGTAAAAACAAAATAGAGAATAAAATTTTCATAGTCGCATTATCGGAATATTTAATTGATAAAAATACTCTTCTTTTTCTCCAATAAACAAATTATTTACTGATTTTATTTTATATTGCATAAAGTTTGGAAAAATTCAAATGAAAAAAATACTATTTATTACCTTTATACTATTAACTATTTCTGCTTTTTCTCAAAAAAGTAAAGCACATAAATTTGTTCCCTACCTTCGATCTCTCAATCCTGAAAAACTAGCAAATCGATTAACAAAAGACCTTGTTTCTGATTCTGAAAAAGTAATTGCCATTCATAGTTGGTTGATATATAACATAGACTTTGACATGAAAAAATGGAAAAACTTCAACTTTTCAGAAACATCGTCAAAAAAAATATTATTTAGACGAAAAGCATTCGATTACAGTCGTCTTTTCTTTGAATTATGCACTTTTTCAAATATTCAATCACTGATAATAAATGGATACGTAAAAAATGAATATGTAGACATTTCAGACAAATTCTATCTAGATGAATCGAATTGGAACGCTGTATATATAAACAATGAATGGAGATTAATTGACGTAAAAATGGATGCAGGAAAAATCGTTTATTACAAACGAACTTTTGCCGGATATTTCATCTACGCTTTTTCATTTGGAGCAAATGATCGATTAGTTTACAAACCTTATTTCAAACAAAATCCAACAACAAACTATGTAAATAAAACTGGATTTCAATTTAAAACTGATCATTTTCCAGCAGATTCTATTTGGCAGTTAATCAATAAAATAAACTCCATTTCAGAAATAGAAGCAGACAGTTCTTACTATTATCATATAATCAATTCAACCTCATCGGAAAAATTTGAAGATTTATTAGCAAATCAAAGACTCGCATATCTTAAAATGAATGAAGAAGAAAGATTAATTGATCATGGTTTTAAATCGCATCAATTCAATCCTAAAAACAATTATGGAATAGCAAATAGTTATTATTTGATGTCTATCAATAATTTCCCTGTAATAGATCCAGAAATAAAAAACAATTCACATTTAATCGAAAAATGTGATTCTATTAATATCTGGTTATCGAAATCTATTGCTTTTTGTGATTCAAATGTTTTCTATTTATTAAAACAAAAAAATGAATTAATTGATAATAATAAAAAGAAAAAAGAAATTATCACTTCACAAAATAAGCTCTTAATTGAGTCAACGGAAAACATCAAAAAAAGCTTAATTTCAGGTATAAAAATTGGTATTACAAGCAAACTGTTTATTAAAACAACTGTCCAACGAAATAAAATTCAAACTTCCAAACTCGTAAAAAGCAATAAATACGATAAAATTAATTTCAATCGTAAAACGAACAGTATAGATTCAACGGAGGAATCAAAGAAAATAAACTCGCTTCTTGATTCCATCAAAAAAGTAAATAATGAAATTACAAATAGATATTTTTATTTAAATAAATTATCTGATTCTTACATTTCAAATTTAACTATTCACACAAACAGATCTATAGCAAACACTGACACAATAAAAAAGATCTGTAATTTAAGATTATTATTTATTGATGATTTAGACCTTTCAGTTAGACAATTAAAAGACCCATTACTAATTCAGAAATTTAAAGACGACTCTTTGTTGATGAATAAAAATGATGGTTCAACAATAAACCATCTCTATTCAGAATTCCAACTTTTAAAAACCAATTTCAAGGAATTAAATCAATTCTATATATACATAGACGAAGAATATTGCAAATATAAAAAAGCAAATAAGTCAATATCAATAATAGATAAAAAACATGCAGAACAAATTGACAACTATAAAAAATCAATGTCTGAATACAATAGTTCTCTAAAAAGTTTCAAGAAGAAATTTAAAGAAATAAGTAAAATTTCAAAAAAGAAAATCAATCAATCAAACAAAGAAAATCACGCTTATTCAAAAGAGAAATACATCGAACTTCAGATGAATTCTACAAGAAGCACTTACATAAATAGACATTACAAAGTAAGACTAAGTGAAAACAAATACATCAAAAAGAATGCAATCAGACTTCGTAAAAAGAACGATAAAATCAGATTAAAGATTAATAAATAATGATTTAATGTTTGATTTGAGAGTTAAAAAAATTACTCAACTAATTTAAAATAAGTTTTTATATTTGATAAAAGGGCTTTTTAAAGTTAGTAGGAACTAAACAAAAACGAACTGATAAAAATATTCTACATCAACCCTCAAAATAAAATAATCTGAAAATAATTGATTTACAAATCAATTATTCATTACTTTTGTAAAGTACTAGAAAGATTATGGGTAAGTTGTTAATAAATAAGAGATTGATTAAGTCTGATAAAGAAGTTAAATCTAAGAAAATTTCTATAGATAATGACAATGGCTTGTATAAACCTCTTTCCGATTTTAAATGGAAAGATGCGTCTCAAACTGAACTACATCAAAATTCTATCAAGGCTTACACAAAGAATTACGCATTTTAAATTGTCATAATCAAAAATTAAGCTAGGAGGCGAGAGTCTCCTTTTTCCTTTATGGTAGAATCAAAATTACACGCATCACCTCAACCTAAAATAATTCCTAATACACCCAAAAACGTTAGTATACTTTCTTTTGAATGATTATCTTTGTATAAAAATTGATATAATGGCTTTAAAATGTGGTATAGTAGGACTTCCTAATGTTGGGAAATCAACGTTGTTTAATTGTGTTTCTAACACAAAAGCTCAATCAGCGAATTTTCCTTTTTGTACAATCGAACCGAACTACGGAACAATATCAGTTCCAGATCCTCGATTAGAAGTATTAGAAGGGATTGTAAATCCAGAAAGAGTTGTTCCTACTACGATGGAAATTGTAGATATTGCAGGACTTGTAAAAGGTGCTTCGAAAGGAGAAGGATTAGGAAATCAATTTTTAGCGAATATTAGAGAAACGGATGCAATTATTCATGTTCTTCGTTGCTTTGATGATGGAAATATTATTCATGTTGATGGATCTGTTAACCCTGTTAGAGATAAAGAAATCATTGATATTGAATTGCAATTAAAAGATTTAGAATCAATTGAAAAGAAAATAGCTTCTTTGGCACGTGTATTAAAAACAGGTGACAAAGAAATTTTAAAGGAAAATGAACTTTGCGGTAGGATTAAAGGTGCTTTAGAACAAGGTAAATCAATTCGAACACTTGATTTGGATGAAAAGGAAACTGATATCGTTTCAAAACTTCAATTAATTACAACTAAACCAGTTCTTTACCTTTGTAACGTAGATGAATCTTCAGTAAAAACTGGGAATGCTTATGTTGACCAAGTTAGAGAAGCTGTAAAAGATGAAAATGCTGAAGTATTAATCATCGGCGCAAAAATCGAATCTGACATTACAGAATTAGAAACATACGATGAACGTCAAATGTTTTTAGATGAATTAGGTTTAGAAGAACCTGGAGTTAACCGTTTAATTCGTTCCGCTTATTCATTATTAAAATTAGAAACATACTTTACAGTTGGGGTAAAAGAAGTTAGAGCTTGGACTATCAACAAAGGTATGACTGCTCCTCAAGCTGCAAGTGTAATTCATACTGATTTTGAAAAAGGATTTATTAGAGCAGAGGTAATGAAATATGAAGATTTTACTACTTTAGGATCTGAAAATGCAGTTAAAGATGCAGGGAAATTTAAAGTAGAAGGAAAAGAATACATTGTTGAAGATGGAAATATTTTGCATTTTAGATTTAATGTGTAAATTAACTCGACCTTCGGTACATTTTTATTTACTGAATTAATGAATAATAAAAAAGTCAATTCAAATTCAAGTAACTTATTTAGAATTTAACAACAGAATTAAAATGAATATTAAAGCAAACGATCCTACTCTTAAAAGCTGGATAACTGTACCTGAAGGATCTGATTTTCCAATTCAAAATTTACCTTTCGGGATTTTTAAATCTACAAATTTAACTCCTAGAGTTGGTGTTAGAATAGGCGATCAAGTACTGGATTTGAAAGCATTATTCATTCTTGGATACCTTGAAAATTTACCATTTGAATTATCTGATTTTGAGGCTGAATATCTAAACCCTTTGATGAAAAAAGGGAAAAAAGCAACTAGCGCTTTAAGAAATAGAATAGCTAAATTATTAGACGTCAATCATGATGATTTAAAAAACCATAGTCAGCATGCAGATCAAGTATTAATTTCTATTGACCAAATAGAAATGTGTCTACCTGTTCAAATTGGAGACTATACAGACTTTTATTCAAGCAGAGAACATGCTACAAATATTGGGACCATGATTCGAGATCCACAAAATGCCTTAGCTCCCAATTGGCTGTATATTCCAGTTGGTTATCATGGAAGATCAAGCTCAATCATTGTTTCTGGTCAAAACATACATAGACCAAAAGGACAAATAAAACCAAATCCTGAAGAACCGCCAATCTATGCTCCTTGCCGTTTACTAGATTTCGAATTAGAAATGGCGTTTATCACATTTGATGGTAAACCATTAGGCGATTCAATTTCAACAGCAGAAGCAGAGGATTACATTTTCGGGATGTGTTTATTTAATGATTGGTCAGCTCGCGATATTCAAACGTGGGAATATGTACCACTAGGCCCCTTTTTATCTAAAAATTTCGCTTCCTCTTTATCCCCTTGGGTTGTAACTTTAGATGCTTTGGAACCTTTTAAATTAGACGGTCCAGTTCAAGATCCTAAAGTTTTAAGTTACTTAGAATTTGAAGGTAAAAAATCGTATGATATAAATTTAGAAGTATCGCTTCAACCAGAAAACGCTGAAGAGTCAGTAATCTGCCAATCCAACCATAAATATATGTATTGGAATTTAGCACAACAATTAGCGCACCATACAGTTAATGGTTGTAACGTAAGATGCGGAGATTTAATGGGGTCAGGAACAATATCTGGTCCAACACCTGACTCTTATGGATCGATGATGGAACTTTCTTGGAGAGGTACAAAACCATTAATTTTAAAAGATGGAACAGAACGTAAATTTATACAAGACAATGATACCGTAATACTAAGAGGACACAGTTCAAAAGATGGAATCAGAATTGGATTTGGTGAAGTAATTACAAAAGTTCTGCCAGCAAAATAGAAAAATCTACTAAAATGAGTGAAAAAGAAAATATTTTTTCTGAAATAGATTTAAAGAAAGAACGCATTGAAATTTTAAATGCATTCAAAGGTCTAATGAGAGCGACCAAAAATCGTACTAAAGAAGACACAAAAATGATTCGCAAAGCATTTGACGTAGCAGTTGATGCTCATAAAGACATGCGAAGAAAATCAGGAGAACCATATATTTATCACCCAATAGCAGTAGCAAGAATATGTAGTGAAGAAATTGGACTAGGAGCAACATCCGTTGTTTGTGCATTATTACATGACACTGTTGAAGATACACATATTACATTACAAGATGTAGAAGATTTGTTTGGTCCAAAAGTTCGATTGATCATTGATGGATTAACAAAAATCCCAGAAGTTTTTGATGAAAATGCATCCATTCAAGCAGAAAATTTCAGAAAAATGATTTTAACTATCTCTGATGATATCCGAGTAGTTTTAATCAAACTTGCTGATAGACTTCACAATATGAGAACATTAGGAAGTATGGTTCCTGATAAACAATTAAAAATAGCTTCCGAAACCAAGTTTCTCTACGCACCATTAGCACACAGATTAGGATTATATCTAGTAAAAGGAGAACTAGAAGATCTAGCAATGATGTACACTGATTCAGAAGTTTACCGTGGAATAGAAGCGAGTTTAAAATCATCTCAAGATGTAAGAAATCGATTTATTCGCCGATTTATAAATCCTATTAGAGAAGCTCTTCAATTTGAAGGATATATTTTTGATATTAAAGCTCGAACGAAATCAATTTCGTCTATTCATCGGAAAATGGTTTCTCAAGGTATACCATTTGAAGAAGTTTATGATGTTTTTGCTATTCGAATAATTTTAGATTCCCCTATTGAATTAGAAAAACCAGATGCCTGGAGAGTTTATAGTATTGTTACAGATTACTATCAACCAAGTCCTGATAGATTGAGAGATTGGATTTCCACACCGCGTGCAAACGGATACGAATCATTACATACAACGGTAATGTCACCAACAGGAAAATGGGTTGAAGTTCAAATTCGTTCAAAAAGAATGGATGAAATAGCCGAAAAAGGGTTAGCCGCTCATTACAAATACAAAGTATCTTCCAATTCAGAAGATAATAAATTTGATCGTTGGATTTCGGAAATTAGAGAACTCATGGAGAATCCGGATGTGAATGCAATCGATTTTGTAAATGATTTTAAACTTAATCTTTTCAGAGAAGAAATCTATATTTTTACTCCAAAAGGAGATTTAAGAGTACTTCCCAATGGTTCTACTATTTTAGATTTTGCTTATGATTTGCACACGGCAATTGGAAACAAATGCATCGGTGGTAAAGTTAATAACCGTTTAGTTCCTTTAAGTTATCAATTACAAAGTGGTGATCAATTAGAAATAATTACATCACCAAAACAAAAACCAAATGAGGAATGGTTGCGAATGGTTATTTCAGCAAGAGCAAAACAAAAAATAAAAACCTCTCTTCAAGATGAACGTAAAGAAATTGGTCTTGACGGAAAAGAAATATTAGAAAGAAAATTAAAACAATTTAACATCAAATATCTTCCTGAAAATATTGCTATTCTTGAAAAATTTTATGGTCTAACAAGTAATACTGAATTATTATTCAGAATTGCAAAAAGTAAAATTGATTTAACAAAAATCAGAGAATTAGAAAATGTGAACGGAATGCTTCAATTAGAAAAGAAGAATTCAATTCCAAAAGACCGTAAAGAACATGATGTTTATTCAAAAATAAATCAAAAAGAAGATATTATTATTATTGGAGAAGACTTTAAAAACATCCAATATACAATGGGGAAATGTTGTAATCCAATTCCTGGAGATACTGTTTTTGGATTTATTACCATTAATGAAGGAGTAAAAATTCATAGAAATAGTTGTCCTAATGCTGAACATTTAATGTCTAAAATGGCATATCGATTAGTGAAAGCGAAATGGAAAAACGAAGAATTAAAAGAGAGATTAGCTGCCATTAAACTTCACGGAATTGACAGTATCGGAATCGTAAATAGATTAACAGAAATCATTTCAAATCAACAAAATGTGAATATGAAATTTATTTCATTTGAAACAAATGATGGATTATTTGAAGGTAGAATAAAAGTCCTGGTCTATGATACGCAACATTTAGAACAATTAATGGGGAAATTCGAACAGGTAGAAGGTGTAATAAGAGTGGAACGTTGGGATACGAATGAGGAACCACAACAATCATAATAATATTTCCTTCCAGGTTTTTGGTCGAAGGGCTATTAACCATTTAAATCCTTTTATAAATTGTTCGTCTTTTTTTATTTGATCCATTGGATAAAAAACGCCGTCTGGTTTGTCTATATAGGATATCCCTTCAATTTCATTACTATCAATATCCAATCGTAAATCACTTGCGTAAATACGATTCATACCTAACCGTTTCACAACTACATTGGTGTCATTGGCTCTTGTATCTTCTGGAAAAAACAACGTTCTAGCGTTTCCGTTTACATCCGTTCTATAAATATCATTGTTATTAAAATGCGCTACAATATCCTTCCCTCCTATTTGATTATAATATTTCCCAGAATCAATTTCCATTAATACCGTTGAATTACCGACAATATTGACTTTATCAATAATAGAATCTGATTTGAAAAGAATTTCCATAAAATCACCTTTCAATTCAGTCTTCCCTTTTACCCAAAGAATTGGCTCTTCAAAAAGCTCCATTTTTCCAGCTGCTTTATTATAAACGATCGAATCACATTTTGCTTGAATTTCATTTCTGAAAAATTTAACATGATTATGCCCTTTCATTTTTGAGAAATTATCCAATGAATCTTTGTAACTGAATAAGGTATCTGCATGAACAAAAAGGGTGTCTTTTTTATCAATTTTTAAAAGTAATGCGTTCCCAGTTAAATAAGATTCTCTTTTAATATCTGAAGAATAGGCATAATCACCATGAAACTCAACATTCTGAGTTGTATCCTTATAAAACACGTTTCCCTTACCAATAACAACACCTTTATTCGAATACAAATCATCCCCTTTCATGACTGTACTCCCTTTTAAAACACTCGCTTTTTTCTTTAATTTAGCTTCTTCTGTTTCCGTATTATACCACCCATTTTCGCAATAAATCTTAGTTATTTCTTTCGAATCCTTGTCTCTACTCGTAATATTAGTTGGCCCAGAAAAGAAAGTAGTTTTCTTTGCGTAATTATAACGTAAACTGTCAGTTGTCATATCTAATTCAGCTGATTTATACACAACTCTTCCACTAAAAAACATATTTTTAGATTCTGTATACATATAACCAACTTTAGAAGTCAACACTTCCTTTTTCAAAATACTTTCCACTCTACCACCGTTGCGATATATTCCAACCGATTTTTTGGTATCGTATTCTAATGTATCTGTGATTATTTTATATTCTTGATCCCTAACACGAACATTACTCCATAATTTAGCTTTACGTGTGTTCCCATTATAATAGAGAGAATCAGAATACAAATTAAGTCCATCTTTTAAAATATGAACATTTCCATAAGCTCTAATTTCTTGTGAAGCATTCCAATAATGTGCAGAATCACAATACATTGTATTTCCTTGATAAATAAAATTCACACCACCATCACCAAATAAACGATGTATTCCTGTTGACTCATTGTACTCAAACTTATCTACACCAGGCAATAGCTCAAGAATATTCCCTTGAGAAAACACGTTTTGATTAAGCAAAAAAATTGCGCTCGTGATAAGCGCAATTTTCAATATGTAAATTTTATTTTTCAATTATCTATTTACTAAAGTTTGTTTTCTATCTGGTCCAACAGAAACAACTGTAATTGGAATTTCAAGTTGTTTTTCAAGATAAAGAACATAATCTTTTAAAGCTTTTGGAGCCTGATCGTAAGATGTCAATTTGGTCAAATCGCAATTCCAACCTTCAAAATCTTCATAAACTGGAGTAATCACACTATCAGTAATGTCAAAAGGGAAATAATCCATTTTTTCACCATTAATAATATAATGTGTGCACACTCTAATAGTTTTAAACGTGTCCAATACATCTGATTTCATCATCGATAATTCAGTTGCACCATTAATCATAATAGAATATTTCAACGCCGGTAAATCAACCCAACCACATCTACGAGGTCTTCCAGTTGTAGCACCAAATTCACTTCCTAATTTTCTGATTTGTTCACCAACCTCATCCTCTAATTCAGTTGGAAATGGTCCACTACCTACTCTTGTACAATATGCTTTAAAAATACCAATTACTTTTCCAATTGTAGAAGGAGCAACTCCTAGTCCAGTACAAGTCCCAGCAGTAACCGTATTTGAAGAAGTAACAAAAGGATACGTACCAAAATCAATATCCAACATTGTACCTTGAGCTCCTTCAGCTAACACTCTTTTACCACTCTTAATTGCATTATTTAAATAATGTTCGCTATCAATTGAAATCAATGATTTTAAGGTTTCAATACCTTCCATCCAAGGACCTTCTAATTCAGCCAAATTGTATTCAAAACCTTCGTAATGTTTTAAAATGCCTTCATGTTTTTCAACTAAAGCATTGTATTTTTCTTTAAAATTAGGTGTAAATATATCACCCACTCTTAAACCATTTCGACCCGTTTTATCCATATAAGTTGGACCAATACCCTTTAAAGTCGAACCAATTTTATCTTTTCCTTTAGCAGTTTCAGAAGCAGCATCCAATAAACGATGAGTCGGAAGAATTAGATGCGCTTTTTTAGATATCAATAATCTTTTTTTATAGTCAACATTAAAAGGAGCTAATTTTTCTAATTCTTTTTGAAATAAAACAGGATCTATAACAACGCCATTTCCAACTACATTTAAGACATTATCTCTAAATATTCCAGAAGGAATAGTATTTAAAACATGTTTAATTCCCTCAAATTCCAACGTATGCCCTGCATTTGGACCTCCTTGAAAACGTGCAATAATATCATAATCAGGAGTTAAAACATCAACTATTTTACCTTTCCCTTCGTCTCCCCATTGCAAACCTAACAATACATCTACTTTCATTTATTTATTCTTAAAGTGATTCAAAGCTTCTTCTTGAGAAGAATAAATCGTATATATTTTATTTATTTTCGCTATTTTAAATAGATTATCCACATTTCCAACTACGCCATAAAATATTAAATCACCATTGTGAATTCGTGTTTTGGTTAATGTCCTCATAAAAAAATTAATCCCAGAAGAATTGATATAATTCAAATTTTCTGTATTAAAAATCAATCTATACTTGTTGTTTTCAATTAATTTAGAAACTTCTATTGAAATTATTTCAATATCTATATCGGTCGTAATTTTTCCTTTCAAAGAAACAATACTTGACTCAGGATAATGATTTATTTCGTATGAAAATTCCATTTATCTATTTTCTTTATTATTTTTCACACCATAAAAATAGAGTGTATGATGTTCAATTTTCATGTCAAAAAGTTCTTCAATTGTCGTTTTTATCATTTGAATTCTTGGATCGCAAAACTCTATTAATTCACCAGAATCTGTACACACGATATGATCATGTTGTTTTGAACCGTGAGATTTTTCGAATTGTGCAATATTTTTTCCAAATTGATGTTTACGTACTAAATTACAAGCTAACAATAAATCGATTGTGTTATATAGAGTAGCTCTAGAAACCCTGTAATTTTGATTTTTCATTTTAATATATAAAGATTCTATATCAAAATGACCTTTGTAATCATAAATTTCATTGAGTATTGCAAAACGTTCAGGAGTTTTCCTGTGGCTATTTTGCTCCATATAAGCGGAGAAAATTTGTTTTACAGTTGTTTGTAATTCCTGTGTTGCCATTCCCTGTTAAAAATACAAAAGGCAAAATTAGTAATTAAAGATTGATAAGATCACATTAAATAACACTAAATTTTGAAGTGTTATTAACATGTTGTTAAGAGAAAATTATAAAAGCAAAAAACGATCAATAAATTAGCAGATCGTTTTTGCAAAAAATTAAACAAATATATTAAATTAAGGAAGTTAAAATCTCTTCTTTACTTCTACCTAATTTTAAATCGGAAACAATTTTATCATTTATAACAGAAAATTCGCTTTCAATAATACCTAATGTTATGCTGTATTTAAATATTAATTCTTTTTCAGCAAAATCAACATCACCATCAATCAGAATCATTTCGATTAATTGAATCAATCTATTATATCTTTCTTCTTTTGAAACAGGAGGAAATGAAGGGTAATTTTCATTGTCATCACAAATCGTTTTCACTTGATCATCCGTTAAAGATAATCTATTTGCAATTTTCGACAACAATTTACGCTCTGTTTCATCTATAACCCCATCAACCCTAGCTAACATAACTAAATTTTGAAAATGCCCTTTTAAAGCTGCTTGTTCTCCTGATTCAAATAATTGTGCTATCGTTCCCATAATTTAAAAATATTAAAGTTCAAAATTACTAAATTTAACTCATTAAAATGGTGTAATTTCCCAATTTAAATTAAATATTCTTTTCGATATAATCGATTAAAGAATGAATCACCTTAATATGAATTTCTTGAGCTCTATCTGCAAAATCAGAATAGGGAGCTCTTATTTCTACATCACATAAATCCTTCATTAATCCACCATCTTTACCAGTTAATCCAATCACAAACATTTCCTTTTTCTTAGCTGAAACGATCGCATTTATTACATTTTTAGAATTTCCAGAAGTAGAAATAGCTACGAGAACATCTCCTTGTTTCCCAAAAGCTTCAATATATCGAGAAAAAACAAATTCATAACCATAATCATTTGAAACACATGAAAGATGACTTGGATCTGAAATTGAAATAGCTGGTAATGCTATCCGATCATCTCGATATCTACCCGTTAATTCTTCTGCAAAATGCATTGCATCACACATAGATCCACCATTACCACAAGACAACACTTTACCTCCTGATTTAAAAGAATTTACAATTAAATCTCCAGCACTTCCGATCTTAGAATAATTCTCAAAATTATTAAATTTCATTAAAATTTCGGCTGCTTCTAAAAAATGGTCTGCTATTTGTTTATGGCTCATTGTTGTAGATTTTTTTGTCAAATTTAAAAAAAAATAGTGCGTTGACAATAATATTCAATCAAACTTACTATATTTGAAACGGAGTTTACTCCAAAATTAAACAATGTTAAATTATGAAAAGACACTTACTGATTTTAGTCGTACTATTTATTTCCGGAATTTCATTCTCACAAACAGCAACATCAGATTGTTTTAAAAGATTAGAAGAAGCTTTTGCAAAAAGAGGTTCAATGTCAGTTGCAGATGCAATCCATACCAATGTAATAATTTGTTTTTTTGAAGATGGGAACTCAAGATGCATCTCTGGAAAAGTAAGGGTAGAAAATGGTACAATAACATCTATTTTTCTTCAAAATGAAGATAATTCTTATGAATTAATGGATAAGAAATTTTATAATGCAAAGAAATTAGCTCCAGTTATTATCAATGGAATTACAGAATTAATTACAACAATTGACGGCGAGAAACTAAAAATTGTATTTTTCGAAAAATTAAAACCCAAAAAACAAAATTACAAAGAGATTAATCTTCCAGATGATTTATAAAAATAATGCACGTATTTCGCCTGACTGTTTAATTTAGTCAGGCTTTTTTTTGCTCCAATAATTAACCATACACAAAATTATTAAACAAAACCCAATAGTATTAAAAACCAAAAAAATGAGTTATCGTAACCGATCCAGCATTTACCATTAATTTTAAATTAAAAAACTAAATAAAAACACCTTTTATAACTCTCTTTCTTTACTATCTTTGCAAATATTATATAGAAATATAGTCCAATGAAAGATTTACTAGAAAAATTTGAAAATAAAAGACCTGAAATAGTATTTGAATGGAAAGATTCAGAAACAGAAGCTGAAGGCTGGGTAGTAATTAACTCTCTAAGAGGTGGAGCTGCTGGAGGTGGAACTAGAATGCGTAATGGTTTAGATAAACGAGAAGTTGAATCTCTAGCAAAAACAATGGAAGTAAAATTCACAGTTGCTGGACCGCCAATTGGAGGAGCTAAATCTGGAATAAATTTCGACCCAAAAGATCCTAGAAAAGAAGGGGTTTTAAAAAGATGGTATGCAGCAGTTACTCCTTTATTGAAACATTATTATGGTACAGGTGGAGATTTAAATGTTGACGAAATTCACGAAGTTATTCCAATGACAGAAGATTGTGGCGTTTGGCATCCACAAGAAGGAGTGTTCAATGGTCATTTTCAACCAAGAGAAGCACAAAAAATAAATAGAATTGGACAATTAAGATACGGTGTATTAAAAGTATTAGAAGACACTTCGTACTCACCAGATGTAAATAGAAAATATGTGGTTGCAGATATGATTACTGGTTATGGAGTAGCTGAATCTATTAAACATTATTATTCCATTTGGGGTGCTTCGACAGGCTCAGCACCCGATTCAGGATCTGCACCCGGTTCAGGATCAATACAAGATTCTGTTGTTGGAAAAAAAGTAATTGTTCAAGGTTGGGGGAATGTTGGTTCTGCTGCAGCTTATTATCTTGCACAACAAGGAGCTAAAATAGTTGGAATCATTGACAGAGTTGGTGGTTTAATTAATGAAGAAGGTTATTCTTTAGAAGAAATCAAACAATTATTCTTGAATAAAAATGGAAATGAATTGGTTCACCCTAATTTATTATCTTATGAAGAGATTAATTCTAAAATTTGGAACTTAAACGCAGATGTTTTTATTCCTTGTGCAGGTTCAAGAATGATTACCAAAGATCAATTAGATAGAATGGTAAAAGCAGGAGTTCAAGTGATTTCATCAGGCGCAAATGTTCCTTTTGCTGATCCTGAAATTTTCTTTGGACCAATTGCTGATTCTGCAGATAACACCATCTCAATTATCCCTGATTTTATTTCAAATTGTGGTATGGCTAGAGTTTTTGCTTATTTAATGAGTAATGATATTAAAGACATCACTGACAAAGGGATTTTTGAAGACACAAGTTTAACAATTTATAACGCATTAAAAAATACACATTCGCATAACTCAATTAAAACGGGTATTGCAAAAGCAGCATTTTCAAATGCATTAAAACAATTAGTTTAAATCAATATCGTTGGCGGTATTTATTGTTTTTATATTTATTTTAGGGTATGTTTCTATTACGATGGAACATACCCTAAAAATTGATAAATTAATTCCAGCCTTACTAATGATGACTATTTCTTGGGCAGCAATTGCTTTAGGAATAGATCATTTTAACCAATGGTTTGATCCAGCCACCTCTCAATTAAATTCAACTTTTGGTTATTTAAGTCATTTTGAAAAGATGACTATTCTAGAAGAAACCTTGCTCCACCATTTTGGGAAAACTGCTGAAATATTGATCTTCCTGATGGGAGCAATGGTTATCATTGAGATAATTGATTATTTTCAAGGATTCGATTCTATTAAAAAAATGATAAAAACCAAGAGTAAAAGAAGTTTACTTTGGATTTTAGTTATCATAGCATTTGCTCTTTCTGCCATCATCGACAATCTAACCGCAACAATTGTTTTAATATCCATATTACGAAAATTAATTCCATCTAACACAGATAAGATGTGGTATGCAGGATTAATTGTAATAAGTGCAAACGCAGGAGGAGCTTGGACACCGATTGGAGACGTCACAACAACTATGTTATGGATGGCAGAGAAAGTTACTTCTGGAAAATTAATGATTATATTAAGTTTACCTTCGATAATTAGCATTTTGATCCCGACTTTAATCGCATCTTTTTTACCTGCATTTAAGGGAGAAATTATTCAAACTGAAACGAAGGAAAATCCTAGTAAAAATAGTTTATTCATGCTAATTACTGGACTTTTATTAATTGTTTTTGTCCCTATTTTTAAAACAATTACACATTTACCTCCCTATGTTGGTATGATGCTTTCTTTAGCAATTTTCTCTTTAATAGCTGAAATAATTTCAAATAGAGCTCTTAAATTGACTGATTATTCTAAGTCTGAAAACGAAGAGTCTGACGAGAAAACAGTAAAAGAGATAACAGCTGAAAATGGACCAATGTTAAAAGCATTGAGTAAAATTGAAATGCCTACTATCCTATTTTTTTTAGGAATCCTTATGACGGTTGCTGCAATGGAATCACTCGGATTAATATTCTCTTTTGGACAAAATGTAAGTTCTTCAATTTCTCAAAATCTATTTGTTACATTACTTGGCTTAAGTTCCGCTATAATCGACAATGTGCCTTTGGTAGCAGCAAGTATTGGTATGTTTCGAGAAGGGATAGATGCTACTATTTGGCATTTAATCGCCTATTCAGCAGGAACAGGAGGAAGCATTTTAATAATCGGTTCAGCTGCTGGAGTTGTAGCAATGGGAATGGAAAAAATATCCTTCTTCTGGTATTTAAAAAACATAGCATTACTAGCCTTAGCAGGATATTTTTCTGGATTGATTTTGCTTTTTTATCTTTTGAATTGATTTAAAACAAATCAATGTGGAAAACTATCTAACTACCCCAAAAGAATGATCGTAAATTGAATTAATTTTACCATTATAAATCTATAAAATAATGAAAAATCGTTTTAAATATTCAATAACGGCTCTATTTCTTTTTGCAGTTGGATCAATACTTGCTCAAGGAGTTGAAGTATTAGACAAACCAGAAGTTAAACCTGTTGCTACAACTGACGTAACAGCATTTAGTTTTTTAATGAAAGGTGGTATGTTTTTAATTCCTATTTTCATTTTGTTTTTTTATACCATTTTTGTAACTGTTGAAAAATACCTTTATATAAAAAGAACTTCGAAATTAAATGTAAACTTATTAAGCGATGTTCGATCAAGCTTAAATTCAGGAAACATGGAAAACGCAATATCTATTACTTCTAGAGATAATTCATCTATTGGAGAAGTTCTTAGAGAAGGGGTTTTAACAATCGGGAGACCTGTAAATGAAATTGAAGCAAACATGGACAAAGTAGCAAATATTGAAATTGCTAAAATGGAAAGAAGTTTAGGTCATTTAGGTTTAATTGCTGGTATTGCTCCAACATTAGGATTTATTGGAACAATTTCAGGAGTAATTAAAATATTTTATAAAATCTCTATTACAGAAAATGTAAGTATCGGAAATATATCTGGTGGTTTATATGAAAAAATGATTTCGAGTGGATCAGGTTTAATTGTTGGTATCGTTGCTTTTACAGCTTATCACTTGTTAAATGGGATGATAGACAGTTTTTCATTGAAATTACAAAAAGTAAATTTAGAGTTTATTAATATCATTCAAAGACCTAACAATGGCGATAAAACGAAATAAAAGATTTCACGTTGAAGTAGCAACTTCGGCATTAAGTGACATCATGTTCTTTTTGTTGTTGTTTTTCTTGATTATTTCTACGCTTGCAAATCCAAACGTAATTAAGATGGACTTGCCTTCGGCTGATAAACCAATTAAAAGTCCGCAACAACATTTAAGCGTATCTGTAACTTCAGATAAAAAATTCTTTATTGACAAAGAAGAAATTCCTTTTGATCAATTAGAACAAAAATTAATAGAAAAAACAACTCAAAAAGGAGACAAAACAGTTGTTATTAGGATACCATTTGATATGCAAGTTCAAAGTTTAATAGACGTTTTACAAATTGGTATTAAAAACGACATGAAGTTTGTTATTGCTACAAAATCAAGTTAAATCATTTTTTTGTAACAAATTTGAAAAATTACGTATTATAGGAAACAATGCTTTAAAATAGTAGGTAATAAAATAAAATAGAACAAGTATGGAAGCTGTAATAAACATTTACAATGAAAAGAAATATGCAGTAATCACGGCAGGGTTAACTACATCTTTACTTTTTATTCTTCTTATTTTTATTAATATCGACAGAAGCAATCCACCCATTGAGATTATTGAAGTTTTAACAGAATTACCTGTTGAACAAATAATTGATGAAACTCCTAAGGTTCGAGGAAATGGTGGTGGTGGTGGCGGTGGAACACCAACAAACGATAAAGTAGATCCAACACCTCAACCCCAAACTAGCAATTTTGTAACAACAGCTGATAGTGAAGTAAAAATAGAAAGCAAAGGTAAATCGAATAAAACAACAGCTGAAAACTCTCAAAAAACAGCTACAAGCACTAAGAAATCGAACAATCCATTTGGTGACGGAGGTCAAGGGCCTGGCGACGGAGGTGGAATTGGTTCTGGAATAGGTAGAGGTATTGGAAAAGATGAAGGAAGTGGTGTTGGGCCAGGTGGAGAAGGTGGGAATAAAGATCGAATCTTATTAATTAAACCCAATGTTGAAAACATTATTTCTCAATCAAATTGTAAAATTTATTTGAAAGTTAAAATTGATGCTTCAGGCAATGTAACACAAGCAGACAATATTCCTGCTTATACTACAACGACCAATCAAGCTTTAATTAGCAAAGTAATAGCTGCAACAATTTCAAAAGCTAGATATAATAAAAAACCAGGCGCTAATTCTGAAAAAGGAAACATCACACTAGAGCTTCATGCCAATTAATTCATACAAAGAAACAATTGATTGGCTTTTTCAACAATTTCCTGCTTACCATAAAATAGGTGCAAAAGCATTTAAACCTGATACAGACAACTGTTTAATTTTATGTAATTTATTCGATAATCCGCATAAAAACTTAAAGTTCATTCATTTGGCAGGAACAAATGGGAAAGGTTCTACTTCTAGTATGCTTTCTTCCATCCTTCAGGAATCCAATGAAAAAGTAGGTTTATTTACTTCACCACACATTGAAGATTTCAGAGAAAGAATTCGCATTAATGGCGAAATGATTTCTGAGGAAGAAGTAATTCAATTCTGTAATAAAGTTAAATCATTCAATTTAGATTTCGAACCTTCCTTTTTTGAAATAACTTGGATAATGGCTTTGGTTCATTTTAAACTGAAAAATTGTTCCATTTGTGTTATTGAAACAGGATTAGGTGGAAGATTAGACGCAACAAACCTCATCACCCCTATTCTATCCATCATCACTAATATTGGATTAGAACACACCAACTTTTTAGGAGATACACTTGAAAAAATAGCGTTCGAAAAAGCTGGAATTATCAAAGCACAAGTTCCAGTAATTATTGGAGAAACGTTACCAGAAACCATTGCTGTATTTGAAGCAACGGCATTAAAGAATAATAGTCACCTTTTTTTAGCCGAAAATAATCAAGATTCAATTCCGACAGATTTTCCTTTATTAGGTGATTATCAAATCAAAAATTTTAAAATTATTTTAACAGCGATTCCTATTTTAAATTCTATTGGATTTTCAATTTCTGAATCGTCTGTTAAAAAAGGCTTAAAAAACTTATCTCAAAACACAGGATTTAGAGGTAGAATACAAGTCATACAATTAAGTCCATTGACAATTTTAGATGTTTCTCATAATTACGATGGTATAAAAGTCACACTTGAAAGCATAAAAAAGCAATTAAAGGGTCAACTTCATATTGTCTATGGAACAAGTTCAGATAAAGATTTGAATTCAATTTTTAAATTATTTCCCTTGACTGCGAACTACTATTTCACTGAATTTAACAATGAAAGAAGTGCTTCGATCGAACAATTAAAAGAGAAGTCAATAGAATTTGAATTAAAGAGTAGTTTTTTTTTAACTTTAAAAGAAGCGTTAGAAAGCGCTCAATCATCTACAAATAAAGGAGATACAATTCTAGTTTTTGGTAGTTTTTTTTTAATAAGTGATTTTTATTAAAAAAAGTTTTTAAAACCATTGTCAGTTAGAAAAAAGTACCTATATTTGCACACGCAATAACGAAACCAAAAGAGGTTTTAAATTGGGAGATTAGCTCAGTTGGTTTAGAGCATCTGCCTTACAAGCAGAGGGTCGGGGGTTCGAATCCCTCATCTCCCACAAAAAAAAGCTTTCAAGAAATTGAAAGCTTTTTTTGTATTGTTATATTTGCAAAGAATAAACAATCCATTTATGAAAAAAGCATTTACTTTCATAAATTAACAAAGTTAGTACTGTATAATATTATAAAAATGAAAACATTAAATACGCTAAAAACAATCTGTATACTTTTTACAATTCTCTTTCTATCAATTCATTCTCAAGCTCAATCAAAAAAAGATCAAATCATTATTTTAAATTCTAGAATCGACAGTCTTAAATTAATTGTAAAAGGCTTAGAAGGTACGATCGATGAAAGAAATGATAAAATCAACAACCTAAACAAAGAGATAGAAAACCATTTAACTACAATTGCCGCAACACATAAAAAGAATGATGAATTGTATTCAGAAATTGACACTTTCAAAGACTCTATCACTAGAAGTGAATTAACTATCAAATTTCAACAACGTCAGTTAAACCAAAAAAATGCTGATTCATTGAAGTATTTTCATTTGATTTCTAAGTTAAGTGAACAAAATACTTTTGTGACAGATTCTGTAAAAAATGCTATTCCCGCTAAAAAAGGTAAATTAGAACCAACTAAAATAGAAAACTTTTACTTTAAAGACTTTAAATCTGTAATCACAGGAGTACCAGATGAAAAAAATAGATATACTTGGACTTTTGAACTTTTCCAAAAAGTAGGTATCGAATATCAAAAAGTGAGTAATTCAACTTTATTCAATGATAAAAAAGGAGAACTACTTGCCATCATTAATCAGCAAATTCTAAAAGAATACACCAATGCTTATAAAGCCGATGCGAAGTGTTTTAAGAATCCAACTCCTCCTGTATTTGATTATAAAAACTTAGGTATTGAATTTAAAGATGGTAAAATTAACTTTTATGCATCATTTGATTTTGCTACTGAGAATTGTTTTTATTTATATGGTTATACTTCGGTTGAATTTACAAATGAAGAAATTGAGAAGTATTTGAAATGAAATGAATAGGTAATATAAATAAACTCTCACTTGTTTTACTTGTGGGAGTTTATTTTTTGATTTAATTGGTTGGATGTTTTGGTTGGATGTATTTGGTTGGATGTATTTGGTTGGAGACGTTGCAATGCAACGTCTCTACAGGGTTACAATTTTGTGATTTTTGAAATTGATTTATTACCATTTTCAGAATATACAATTATCAAATACATTCCTGAATTTAAATTTTCCATATCTACACTCAATTTTGTTGATAAAGGAATAATTTCTTTTTCGATTTGACCATTCAAATTTTGAATTTCAATTTTCGAAACATTTTCTTTTAAATCAAGATTTAAAAGATTTAAAACTGGGTTTGGGTAACTACTTATTAAATCATCTTTAATCATTTCAACCCCTAGATTTCCTACATTTGAATATTCGCCATATTGTGTTGTTCCTTGAATATCATTCGTAGTTGTTGTTACTGATGCTATTTGACAATGAAAACCTGCAGTATACCAAGCGTAAGATTCTGTTGAGTAATTGATTGTTCCACCAGAATAAACATCAGAAAAAACTTGATTTAATTTGACTCTATAAACATTATTTATTGTTCTATCTGGAGTTATCAATGTTCCATATCCATCACACACAAAAGTAGATGAACCAGAACGCACAAATGGAAAACCTTGAGACGTAAAATTTGCAGCAAATGCGTCAGTTGCATTTAAAGATAAATTAATAGGAAACATTACAGTTTTCATAGGATTTGAAAAAGAAATAGTTACTCCAGATGCTAATTGAGCATACGTTTCTTGTCCGTTTACATCATTATTAGAATAATTATAAACTTGATTTGCATAATTAAAAGTCATATTAGTTGACGGTTGATTCGAATTAGGCGCATCGATTGAAATTGCATAATTACTCGTAGATGCTAAAGTCGATAAATCCCAAGTAACATTATTTCCTGAGGCACCTGGATCAACATAACCACCTTGATTAATGGTAAATGTTTCACCAATTACAGGATTTAAATCCGTAGATGTTAAAGAAGATTGAGAAAACGAAACAGAAGTTAAAATTACAGCTGCTAAACTTAGATAGATTTTTTTCATAATATTTTTTAATGATTTATTTTTTAGCAAATGTAGACTAAATGAGGTGAAGATAAAATACACCAAAAGGTGTATTTTAAAATAATTGAATTAAATATAAAGTTGTACATTAAATTTTAACTTCAATTTAATAAACTAAAAACCTGAGAATTTGTTTTCTAAAAGCGTAAATTGTATTTTTGTTCTACTCAAGATTCTCCTATTTTAATATTTCTTTTTTATTTAATTGAATTCTTGATTTTCTTTGAGATGAAAAATTAAATTAGATAAAAAATGATAAAAAACAAATTGAATTTTAGAATTATAATACTCTTTATCTTTTTTTCTAACAGTTTTTACTCTCAAAATATTGATGATTTAAAATTAAAACTTATCAATACAACTGAAGATAGTACAAAAGTAATATTCTTACTAAATGAAATTTGTCCATATTATCTAGGACATGGAATCCCTAAAGAAGCTATACCATTTGTAGAAGAAGCCTCGAAATTAGCTGAAAAATTAAATTTCACAAAAGGACAAATACAATCTTTAGTAATTCAAGGTGATATTTATGGTGAAATCGGTGAAATAGACAAAGGAGTAAATTGTCTAAACAAAGCTTTAGAATTAGCTAAAAAAAACCCGTTAAAACCTTCAAATTTAGCGGTAATCTATTTCAATATTGGGAATATGCATAATCGTAAATCAAATTTAGCACAAGCTCTTGAAAATTATTTTATGACGATTGAAATATTAGATAAAAACAATATTATCAATTATCCATTTAGAGGAACAATTTTAAGAAATATAGCAATAATTTATAAAACAAATAAACAGTATAATAAATCAATTCAATATAGTTTTAATGCTATAAATATTTTTAACAAAACTAATGATTCTTTAAGTTTATGTGGAACATATTCTAATTTAGGTTCAGCATATTATGATAATATTGATTACAAAAATGCATTAAAATATTATTCAAAAGGGTTATATATCGCTAAAAAAGTTAAAAGAATTAGTTCTATTTGCACAAACATAACTGGTATTGGTCTAGTATACCAAAGTTTAAAAAATTATCCAAAAGCACTATTTTATCATTCTGAAAGTTTGAAAATATCTCAAAAAAACAATTTAAAAAGTCATACTGCAAATGCATTCTGCAATATCGGAATTGACTATCATGGTCTTAAAGAGTATGATAAATCCAACAAATATCTAAATGAATCCCTAATTTTAGCAAAAGAAATAGGTGATTTAGATTTACAAAAAAAAATTTATGCTTTTCAGTCTAAATTTTATGAAGCTCAAAACTTAGATTCAAAAGCTTTAGACCTATTAAAAAAACAAAATATACTAAACGACAGTATTTTCAATGATAAAAATGCTAAACAAATAAACGAATTATCAGTAAAATTTGAAACTGCAAAAAAAGAAAAAAAAATAATTGTCTTAAATGCGAATTTGCTTTCTAAAAAGAAAGATGAAATTATTCTTCAATCAAAAATTCAAAAACGAAATGTAATCATATTCGGAACTATTATTGGTTCAATCCTTTTAATGATTACAATCATTTTACTTTATAATAGACGTCGATTACTTCTTAAAAATTTACATCAATTAGAAATCAATCAACAAAGAGATAACACTACTGCTTCCATCGTTCGAGCCCAAGAAAAAGAACAAACTAGAATTGCAAAAGATTTACATGACAGTATAGGTACATTTCTATCTACTCTTAAAATTAATCTCCAATTATATGAAGATGCCATTCCAACAGATAAAACAGAAGGATATCTAAATGCACTAAATTTGATTGATAAAATATCGGTTGAATTAAGAAATATCATGAAAAACTTAGCCAGTGAGACATTGCAAGAGCATGGATTAGTTAAAGGTTACGAAGAATTAATCCAACGAATCAGTGAACTTGAAATAATTACAGTTGATTTTCACACAAATGGATTAACAGAAAGAGTAGATGAAGTTATAGAACACAATTTATATCGAATTGCTCAAGAATTATTAAATAATTGCATCAAACATTCAAAAGCTGAACATGCCACTATACAATTAATTGCAGATGACAACACAATTACCTTAATGTTTGAAGATGATGGGGTTGGATTTGATGTAAACAGTCCCCTTTTGAAAAATAAAAATCATGGTATGGGTTTAAAAAACATTTACAATCGAGTAAATTTTATCAAAGGAACAATTCATATTGAATCAAGTCCTGAAAATGGATCCTCATTTATCATTGAAGTACCTAAAAAATAAGATAATGGAAAATATAAAATTGTTTATTGCAGATGATCACCAAATGTTTATCGATGGAATTAAAGCATTGATTAGCGATGATAAAAGTATTCAAATTATTGGCGAAGCAAATGATGGCAATGAAGTGCTTGAAAAATTACCAGCTCTTTCTGTAGATGTTATTCTTTTAGATATTGGTATGGCTGAATTAAATGGAATTGAAACAGCTGCGTTTCTATCCGAAAAATATCCGAAAATTAAAGTTATTGCACTAACCATGTACGATGATCAAAATCGTGTAAATAAGATGCTAAAAGCAGGTGTGAAAGGATATATTCTTAAAAACACATCTAAGAACGAACTATTAGAAGCTATAAAAACAGTTTCTGAAGGTGGAACCTATTTTTCATCTCAGATTGTAAAATATACTTTAATTGATGATGCGCCAGTAGACACTTCACTGATTTCGAAATTAACAAAAAGAGAAATTGAAATTATCAAGTTAATAATGAATTCTTTAACAAACAAAGAAATCGCAACTCAACTTTTTTTAAGTGAATTAACGATTAATACACATCGTAAAAATGCCATGCAAAAATTAGAATTAAAAAATACTGCCAGTTTGGTTAAGTTCGCAATGGATAATAATTTCGGTGATTTGTAAAAATCTTATAATTAAAACTACACCTATTGGTGTATTGGAAGTTCTTTATTAGGAGTCTATTTTTGTATTTTAGTTCATATTCTGACTTTTTAAAAATTAAGATTTATGCTACTACTTATTTATTATATTATTACAAATAAAAAACAAGCATGAAAAAAAATATTCTATTCTGTATTATAATAGGTTTCTTTATCTATTTACCTATAAATGCTCAGACGACTAAAATTGACAGTCTTAAAATTGAACTTGGGAAAGCGAAAGAAGATACTAATAAAGTTAATATCCTTTTAAAAATATCTGAAGAATTTTATAAACAAGATTTTACAAAAACAAGGTTAAATACTAATAAAGCGTTTGCACTTTCTAAAAAAACACAATTTATTCAAGGTCAAATTGATTGTTATGATTTTTATGGGAAGATGTTTTTTGATGAAGGCGATTATCCTAAAGCACTTGAAAATTTTAATAAAGCACTTGAATTAGCAAAAAATCAAATTAAATATGATTTATCTCAAATTTATGTTCATCTCGGAAATGTTTTTGTAAGAAAAACGATATATCCAAAAGCAATTTCATATTATTCAAAAGCTTTAAAATTAATAGAAGTCAAAAATGATCAAAGAGCAAAAGCTGTAATTCTTTCAAACATTGCTGTAGTTTACTCTATTCAAAAAGATTACACCAAAGCTTTAAAATATAACAAAGAATCATTACATCCCTTCAAAATAGCTAAAGATTTTCGATCAATTGTTAATGTTAATGGAAATATTGCTGGGATATATTTAAATATTAATTTAAATAATAAAGCAATTGATATTTGTTTTAAAAACATTTCTGAAAGTCAGAAAATAAACTATGGCATTGGAGAACTAAGATCTTATGGATATATTGGAGAAGCATATTTTAATTTAAAAGATTATAATAAATCCATTTTATACTATCTAAAATCTTTAAAAATTTCTAAAAATATAAATGATCAATTTGGAATTGCTATCACATCTGCAAATTTAGGCAAATCATACAAGTTTATCCAACAATATGATAAAGCTATAGAATGTTTTAAAAATTCCAATACTTTTTTTATTGAAAATGATATGTTAAATGAAGCTAAAGATACATATCTCGATTTATCAGAAATAAGTGAACTCAATAAAAATTACAAGCAATCACTCGAATATTTTCACAAATACACTACACTCAAAGACAGTATCTACAACGAAACAAATTCTCAACAAATAAACGAAGCTTTAACCAAATACGAAACTGAAAAAAAAGAAAAAGAAATAATTGTCCTTAATGCAGATCTTCTTTCTAAGAAAAAAGACAAAGTCATTTTAGAAGCTAAAGTTCAAAAAAGAAACAGTATCATCATTGGAACAATTACCGGATCAATTTTATTGGTAATTACAATTATTTTACTTTATAATAGAAAAAGGTTGTTACTTCGAAATTTACATCAATTAGAAATAAATCAACAACGTGATAATACAACTGCTTCAATTGTTCAAGCACAAGAAAAAGAGCAAACAAGAATTGCGAAAGATTTACACGACAGTATTGGTACTTTCCTTTCTACCTTAAAAATCAATTTGCAATTGTATGAAGAAATTATTCCTGAAAACAAATCAGAAGGTTATCAGAACGCATTAAATTTAATCGATAAAATATCTGTTGAATTGAGAAATATCATGAAAAACTTATCAAATGAAACACTTCAAGATCAAGGATTAGTTAAGGCTTTTGAGGAAGTTGTTGGAAGAATTAATGAATTAGAATTAACGCAAGTAGATTTCCATACCAATGGAGTTATCAGTAGACTTGATGAATCAATTGAACATAATTTGTATCGAATTTCTCAAGAATTGCTTAATAACTGCATTAAACATGCGAAAGCAGAACATGCAACCATTCAATTAATCGAAGATGATGAAAACATTACTTTGATGTTTGAAGATGATGGTGTTGGATTTGATGTTGATAGTCCAATATTAAAAAATAAAAATCATGGCATGGGATTAAAAAATATTTACAATCGTGTAGAATTTATCAAAGGAACAATTCGTATTGAGTCAAGTTCTAAAAATGGATCTATATTCATTATTGAAGTTCCTAAAAAGTAAAAAAAAGCTTATCACTCAACTGCACACCTATCTTTTAATCAACATATTATAAATAAAATATTAAAACTACACCTTTTGGTGTATTGTAGATTCTTTATTCAATTCTTAGATTTGTAATAGAAATTAAAGCACTGAAAATTTACAATAAAAAATATTTTAAAATTAAAACCACCACCATAAATCAAATAAAAATAATCGCTCATAACCGGTAATTATTTACAAATCAAAATGACAATTAATTACATTGTTTGTCATTTTGATTTATTTTTTTCTACTTCTCATCCGCAGTTTTAGAAATCCCATCAACAATAGGTCTTATTTTATTTGAATCAAGAATTAATTGATTGAGTTTTTTGTTGTTTTTTGTTGTAATAGCATCTTTAAATCTCTCTAGTTGAGAAATATAAACAGCTAAAGCATTCAATACATTTTCAGAATTATCCATTAAAATTTCTTCCCATGTTCTAGCATCACTTTTCGCTAAACGCACGGTTGATCTAAATCCACCTGCTGCCATTATTTTAATATCCTCTGGATTTTCTTTTTCAATATCTAAAACAGATAAAGCAAGCGCAAAAGAACTAATATGTGATAAATGAGAAACATTAGCAGCATGAATATCGTGCTCATTGCTTTCCATAAAACTCGTATTCATTTTTAATGCGTCAAAAAGATCTAAAGCAATTTTCATAGAATCGGAATCGCTCTTTTCCTTTTCACAAATTATATTCGTTTTATTCTCAAACAATTTATCAACTGCTGCACTTGGTCCAGAATATTCCGTTCCTGCCATTGGATGAGCGGCAACATATCTACCTCTGTTTTTATGATTTTTAACTCGCTCTGTTATACTTTTTTTTGTCGAGCAAACATCAATCAAAGTTTTGAAATCAATTTTATCGAGAATCTCTGAGATCAAATTCTTAGAAACTTCCACTGGAGTCGCTAAAATTAGTATGTCAGCCACTTCAATTGCAGCGTCCAACGATTTCATTTCATCAACCAAACCAATTTCAATTGCCATTTCTCCATGTTTTACATTGGTGTCAATACCAAAAATTGAAGTTGCAAATCCAGAAGATTTAAGATCTTTTGCAATCGAACCACCTATTAATCCAACACCTATAATTGCTACTTTCATTTCATTTCAACTTAAGGTTTTTACTCTTTCTAAAACGATCAACATATCTTCAACAGGAGAACAAAGTGAAATACGTAAATAATTATTTCCATTTGTTCCAAAAATGATTCCTGGAGTGATAAATACATCTATTTTATAAAGTAATTCATTTGAAAGTAATTCACCTGATTCAACCGTATCAGGAATTCTACCCCAAAGAAACAATCCAACTTCATTCTCATTATAAGAACACTCTAAAATATCAAATATTTGTCGAGCAACTTCTTTTCTTTCTTGGTAAATTTTATTTAATGAAGCGTACCAACTCTTCTCTAATTGTAAAGCCTTTATCGCTGCTTCTTGAATTGGTTGAAACATACCAGAACTAAAATTACTTTGAATTTTAAATATCGGAGATAATATATCTTCTGAACCAATTAACATTCCTACACGAGCTCCCGCCAAATTATGTGATTTACTCAACGAATTTAATTCTATAGCAACTTCTTTTGCTCCTTCACATTGCATTATGCTTAAAGGATTTTCATTTAAAGTTAAACTGTATGGATTATCGTTACAAATCAAAATAGAATGTTTCTTCGAAAATTGAATTAATTCTTTAAAAACGGATAAGCACGCATTTTGTCCTGTTGGCATATTTGGATAGTTTACCCAAATCATTTTTACTTTATCATCAACTAATCTTTCTAATTCTTCAAAATTAGGGCACCAATCACTTTCTTCTTTTAAATTATAATAAATAATTTCTGCACCAGCGATATTTGCAGCAGAAGTATATGTTGGATAACCAGGATTTGGAACGAATACTTTATCACCCTTTTCTAAATAAGCCAAAGAAATAAAACTGATAGCTTCTTTGGATCCAATTAAAGGTAAAATTTCAGTACTTGAATTTACCGTTACTCCATAAGTTTTAAAATACCAATTCGCCATTTCTTCTTTCAATCCAACAATTCCTTTATATCCTTTATATCGATATGCATCTGTTGAAAAACATCCTTCTCTCAAAGTTTCAATAACTAAAGAATGAGGCATTAAATCCGGACTTCCAATTCCAAGACTGATAATTGGCTTTCCTTGGCTTTCTAAAACACGAATTTCTTCTAATTTTTTAGAAAAAAAGTATTCTTGAATACGTTCAGTTCTACTTGCTGGTTTCATTATTTTTTTTGAAAAATTACACATACATACAAATATACTACATCCTATAAAAAAGGATAGAAAATTACTGAACATCTAGATAATAGATCATTAATCGACGGTAATATCACATCAAAATGATAGAATGTGAAATAAAACATCTAAAATTCCGCTTAAAATAAAAAAAACTAAATTCTTCCTTTATTTAAAGCATTTGACTCCTTAAAAATAAATACTAGCACCTCAAATTAATTTTAACTTCAAAATAAAATAATCACTTTTTTATAATATATTTGTTTTATGACGGAATTTTACACAATCAGCGATGTTACAAAAACGGAAATCACTAAACTAATAATTGCTTTAATTATTGGGGCAGTAATTGGGGCTGAAAGAGAATACAGAACAAAATCAGCTGGTTTTAGAACTGTTATTCTAATTACTGTTGGCTCCACCCTATTTACTATTATTTCTAACTTAATGTCCCACGATGCTCGAGTTGCTTCTAATATCGTAACAGGAATCGGTTTTTTAGGTGCTGGAGCAATATTTAAAGAAGGAGCTAACATAAAAGGATTGACCACAGCTACAACCATCTGGATTTCAGCAGCTATTGGAATGGCAATTGGTGTTGGTCAATATGAATTTGCTTTTGTTTCAGTTGCAATTGTTATGCTCGTATTAATAGGTTTCTCGTGGCTCCCGTTAAAAATTGAAAGAATGCATTCTGAACAAATATACAAATTAACTACGAATGAAGTCAACATCGATTTCTTAAATGATTTAAGCAAATTATTTAGATCATGCGGGGTCGCTTCAAATTGTATTAATCAACAAAAACTCAATAACACAATGCACTTAACATACTCTGTAAGAGGATCAAAAAGAAATCATCGAAAATTAGTTAATGAACTATATATGAGTTCTAAAATAACTTCTTTTACGGTGTAAATTAAAACCTCACAAAAACATTCGTTAAATAATTAACAAACTCCGTTTTTTTTGACTTTTCAAACTCTTTTTTTAGTATATTGAACTGCTAAATATTATTAAAACGGACTATGAAAAAAATTACACTACTTGTTTTCTTTTATTTTACCACTTTTTTTATAATCAGTCAAACTTTTATAAATTCAGTTGGCGGATCAGTTTCTGACGATAATAGTTACATTTTTTTCCAATCGAAGTTAGTGGATTAAGTTCAAATCTCAACACATCCTCTTTTGGAATTGAGTCCATTTCAATTAACATAGAACATACCTATGATTCTGATTTAAGAATTAAATTACAATCCCCCGACGGCAATGTTTTTGTTTTGACATCTTCATTTGGCGGAGATGGTGACAATTATACATTTACTCACTTTACGGATACAGCAAATACATTAATCTCAAATGGAACAGCTCCATTTACTGGATATTTTAAACCAATCGATGCTTTAGGTGGAGCTAATAACGGACAAGATGGAAATGGGACATGGACTCTGAATGTAAAAGATCAAGTTTCAGGTGACGTTGGAAATGTGCTTTCATGGAGCATTACATTTGGTGATCAACCTTGTGGCTTCGTTGAACCAATTGTTTTTACTGAATCAAATCTTCCTATTTTTGTTATCAATACCGAAAATGGAGAAACTATTCCAGACGAACCAAAAATCAATGCATTTATGGGAATAATTTATAATGGTGTTGGAATTACGAACTACCTAACAGATCCCTATAATGCCTACAAAAATAAAATTGGAATTGAAATGAGAGGATCATCTTCCCAAGATATATTTCCCCAAAAATCGTATGGATTTGAAACAAGAGATGTAAATAACATACAAAAAGATACTATTTTATTAGATATGCCAGAAGAACACGACTGGATCTTATACGCCCCTTATACAGACAAATCGTGTATGAGAAATATACTGAGTTATGATATTTCGAACAAAATGGGACATTATGCTTCAAGAACAAAATTATGTGAATTAGTTCTGAATGGAGAATATCAAGGTATCTATGTTTTAATGGAAAAAATCAAAGTAGACCAAAACAGAGTTGACATTTCAAAGTTACAACCAACTGAAATTTCAGGCGATGAATTAACTGGTGGATATATTGTTAAAATAGATAAAGCTGTAGGAAGTGGTGGAGACGGATGGATTTCTAATTATCTTTCTTCTAGTTTTCAACCAATCAATATTCTATATCAATACCCAACCTCAACAAACATAGTAAATGAACAAAAAACATATATACAACAATATATAGATTCGTTTGAAACAGCTTTAATAGGGGCAAACTTTAGCGATCCAGTAATTGGCTATAACAAATACATCAGTATTAATTCATTTATTGACTATCTTATCCTGAATGAATTAAGTAAAAATGTTGACGGATATAGAATAAGTAGTTATCTACACAAAAACAAAGCAAGTAATGGAGGAAAATTAAAAATGGGTCCAGTTTGGGATTACAATTTAGGATATTGGAATGCTGATTATTGTGAAGGAGAACTAACTTCTGGTTGGGCATTTGATTTCAATTCAGTTTGTGGTGATGATAATTATACAGTGCCATTTTGGTGGAAAAGATTTATGGAAGATCCAAAATTTCAGAACAAATTAAAATGCAGATGGACTGAATTAAGACAATCTGAATTAAGCATTAATTCCCTCAATTATTTTATAGATTCTATCGCTACTTACTTAGATGTTCCAAAAGAAAGATATTTTGAACGTTGGCCGATTTTAGGTCAATATGTTTGGCCAAATCCATCTCCAATACCCAATACATACGCAGAAGAAGTGATTGCTTTAAAAAATTGGTTAAATAACCGTATAACATGGTTAGATAGTAATCTGCCAGGGATTTGTGACGCATCAACTTCTGAAAATGAAATATTATCTAATAATATTACAATATTTCCTAATCCATTTATGGATGAATTGAACATCGCACTCTATCTCACAAGAACAGATAAAATCACTATTGAAATTTCGGATTTACTCGGGAAAACAATTCTTAAAATAGATGAAAAAGAATATCAATCAGGGAAAGTCACTATTGATTTACATCTTTCAAATTACAATCTAAAAAATGGGATTTATTTGCTAAAAATCACGAACACTAATACTGAAATAATACAGAAAGTAATTAGGAAATAGCTGTTTGTTGTTATCTTCCCCTAAAAAACCCCACGAAACTCTGCGCAAATCTGCTGTAAAAAAAACTATGAGGTTACATTTATTTAAAAGTTTTCTTCCTCATTTTACTAGTCAAAATGTCTTTACCATGATTCACCCCTTAAAAACTACAACTCATCATTTTACTATTTTCTAATAAATCTTCAAAATATATCTTTGTTTCATAATTTAAGAACATGAAGAAAATTATTACAATATCATTCAGTATTATTTTGACACTATTCGCTGAGAATACATTTAGTCAAACAGTTGGTCAAACAATTAAAGGGACCGTTATTGACAAACAATCCCAACTCCCAATCATGGGAGCTACAATATTAATTATGGGATCCGAGCCAATTCAAAGCACAAATACCGAAACCAATGGATTATTTCAAATTAAAAATGTTTTAGCAGGAAGATACGATATTCTAATAACATACACTGGCTACAAGGAAATTATGATGTCGAACATTGTTGTCACCTCCGGAAAAGAAGTTTCTCTAGACATTTCGATGGAAGAAAACGTTACCAATTTAAGTGAAGTAGTTGTAACTGGAGTAAAAAAGAATGAAACAGTTAATACAATGACATCCGTGAGCGCTCGTTCATTTAGCACAGAAGAAGTAAACAGATATGCTGGAGGAAGAGCTGATCCATCCCGTTTAGCAGCCAATTTTGCAGGAGTAAGCTCACCAGATGATTCAAGAAATGATTTAGTAATAAGAGGAAATTCACCAACAGGAGTTTTATGGAGAATTGAGGGGTTAAACATTCCAAATCCGAACCATTTTTCAACAATTGGAACAACTGGAGGACCAGTAAGCGGAATAAATACCAATTTACTGAAAAATTCAGATTTCTTCACATCCGCTTTTCCTTCAGAATACGGAAATGCAAATGCAGGAGTTTTCGATTTAGGTTTTAGAAAAGGAAATTCAGATAAAAGAGAACACACTTTTCAATTAGGAGCATTCACAGGAATTGAAGGAGTTACAGAAGGCCCTATTAACAAAGAAAAAGGTTCTTCTTATGTAATTGCATATAGATATTCTTTTACAGGAGTAGCACAAGCAGTTGGAATTCCAATTGGAACAGCAGCAACACCTTTTTATCAAGATATTTCTTTCAAATTCAACGGTGGAAATACGAAGTTGGGGAAATTTGTGTTATTTGGATTAGGAGGAGTTAGCCATATAGACTTTTTACATACAAAAATTGACAGCACTGATTTATTTGCGAACCCTGGTAGAGACAGCTATTTTAAAAGTAAATTAGGTTTAATTGGAATAAGTCATTTTATACGTTTAAATGAAAAATCATATTTCAAAACCGTAATAGGAACAACAATGTCTGGTTCAAATTATATTGAAGATTCAATTACAAAAACAGATCATTCAGTAACTAGGGTAATTGAAAACACAACAACACAATTAAGACATTCAATTAATACATCTTTCAATTCAAAAATAAATTCAAAATTATTTATCAAAATCGGAATTATCGAGGAGCTTTTAAATTTAAATCTATTTTACAGAAGTAGAAGTTTCACACCGGACTGGGTTCAAATTTGGGACTATAACGATTACACGTCACTTATTCAGGGATATACTCATGTTAAATACAGTTTTTCAAATCGTTTAACCTTAAACGCTGGTTTACATTCACAATATTTAGCTTTAAACAATTCAACTTCTCTTGAACCACGAATTGGATTAAAATTTCAAACGACAGAAAAAAGCACAATCAGCTTAGGATATGGAATGCACAGTCAAATGCAACCAACTGATGTTTACTTCTTTAGAACACAACAAGATGATGGAAGTTATGCTCAAACCAATAAAAATCTAGATTTCACACGAAGTATGCACTACGTAATAGGTTATGAATTATTCCCTTTAAAAGATTGGAGAATTAAAGCTGAAGTCTATTATCAAAACTTATACAATGTACCAGTAACAGAAACACCTAGTAGTTACACAATGCTAAATGCAGGAGCAAGTTTTTTTCCAAATGAAACAGGACATTTAACAAATACAGGAACAGGAACAAATTATGGAGCAGAATTAACAATCGAAAAATTTTTCTCAAAAGGATATTATGGACTAGCTACTGGATCAATATATCAATCAAAATACAAAGGAAGTGATCATGTTGAATACAATACAGGATTTAATGGGAACTATGTTTACAATATTTTAATTGGGAAAGAATTTAAAATTGGAAAAGGAAAACAAAATAGATTATCATTCGATTTAAAAATGACACAAGCAGGTGGTAGATATTTTACACCAGTTGATTTAGAAGCATCTCAAGCAGCAGGATTTCAAGTTTTAAAAGGAGACGAGTATGCTTATTCAGAAAGAAATCCAGACTTTTATCGTATCGATTTTAAAATTGGATATGTTATTAATAATAAACTTCACAAAATATCGCAAACAATTTCAATTGATATTCAAAACGTAACAAATCATAAAAATGTATTTGCTCAACGATATAATCCTTTGACAAACGCAATGAATACAGCATATCAATTACCGTTTTTACCTAATTTTGTATATAAAATACAGTTTTAAGAGTATAGATAAACACAAACTACGTGATTTAAACACAGAAAATAGAGTTGATATAGGAGTTTCATTGAGTTTTTTTTGCATAATATATTTGAGAAACTTTGAGTAATCTCTGTGCATTAACTCTGTTGTTAAAAAACAAAACACGTGTACTTAATTGGTTATCATGTTTTAATTTTGCTAATTTTAAGAAAAGTATTTATTTTATACTAAATTTAGAAATGTTAAAAAGTAAAAGCCGTTTCTTTCTTATGGGGGTTGTAGGAGTAACTATCTTCTTCATTTTCCATAAATTAGTAAATCACATCAATGCAGAACACAATAAACTATGGGACTTAATCGCTTGTATTTTGATAACAATGGCGGTTTGGGAAGGAAATATTTACATCGATAATTACTTAAATAAAATCGTACCATGGCAAAAATCTGTAAAAAAAAGGATTGCTATTCAGGCCCCAATGAGTATTTCTTACACAACAATTACCATATTTATTTCTTTGTTTTTATTCAATAAAATAGTTTGTCAATATCCCCAAAAACAACAAGATGAATTTAGAACAATTGCGCTAATCATAGGTTTAATGACATCAATAATCATATTAACCATTGATATCAGTTCACAATTTTTAGCCAATTGGAAAAAATCATTAACAGAAATTGAAAAACATAAAACGAAAACTTCTCAAGTTCAATTACAAAATTTAAAAAATCAAATTAATCCTCATTTTCTCTTTAATAATTTAAGTGTTCTATCTTCATTAGTATATAATGATCAAGACAAAGCAGTCGATTTCATCAATCAACTATCAAAAGTCTATCGTTATATTTTAGAAAATAGAGAAAGTGAATTAGCAACAATCGAAAGTGAAATGACTTTCATCAATTCATACATTTTTTTATTACAAATCCGATTTGATAAAAATATTCAATTTAATATTGAAATTGATTCAGAAAAAAAGCAATGCTTAATTCCTCCAATGTCACTTCAATTACTGATAGAAAACGCTATAAAACACAATGAAATTTCTACAGACCATCCGTTAACAATAACGATTAAAACAAAAAATGAACAAATCGAAATAAGTAATAATCTACAATTAAGAACAAATCAAGAACCAAGTTCAAAAACAGGCATTCAAAATATAATCGATCGATACACCTATTTTACAAAACGAGAAATTGAAATTATTCAAGATGAAAAATCATTCATTGTAAAAATCCCTATTCTAAAAGAAAAATGAAAGCAATCATAATAGAAGACGAAAAATTATCTGCAGATTACTTAGCAAATATGCTAAAAAGAATAGACCCTGCGATTGAAATAATTGCCACTTTCGACTCTGTCAAAAAAAGTATTCAAGAGTTCCAAAAGGGAATTCAAGCAGACATCCTTTTTGTTGATATTCATTTAGCAGATGGTTTAAGTTTTGATATTTTTTCAAATGTACAAATTGATTTTCCCGTCGTTTTCACTACAGCTTATGATGAATACGCTATAAAAGCTTTCAAATTAAACAGCATTGATTACCTATTAAAACCAATAGGAATAGACGATTTAAAGCAATCAATAGAAAAATTAAAAAAAATTAAAAACTACCAAAACAATTTTAAAGTTGAAGAACTTTCACTATCCTACAATCAACTGAATAAACAACCTAAAAACCGTTTTATGGTTAAAATAGGCGATAACATTATTTCAATCAAAACAGAAGATATAATCCATTTTATAGCAGAAGATGGAGTTGTGCTTTTAGTTAATAATTTAAACAAGCGTTATACCATTGATTACACTTTAGATCAATTAGAAAGCGTAATTGATCCCAATTTATTCTTTCGAATTAACCGTAAAGTTATTATAGGAATGGCATCGATTGAAAAAGTAGGTACCTATTTCAATAGCAGGTTAAAAATAAATTCTACTCAATTGGATGATGATTCATGTATAGTTAGTAGAGATCGAGTAAATGATTTTAAAAAATGGATGGATGGAAATTCAACTTCTTAAATTACTTATTTTTAAAAAAACCAAATATAAAACCAGTTAAAAAAATATACCAATCAACTAAAATACAACCATTTAAAAAAATATTATTATTCTAACATTAAACATCACATAGATTCATTAAAACATTTCATCTAATTTAAGAAAATCAATCACTTTCCTTTTGTACTTTTACCGCCGTTAATATAAAATCACAAATAATATGTCAAGTTTTAATGCCAATAAACTAAGTGCTGCAGGAATTCTTATAACAATAGGAATTGTTTTTGGAGATATTGGTACTTCTCCACTATATGTCTTTGATGCAATAACAAACGGGCATTATGATCGACTATTAGTTTTAGGAGGTCTTTCATCTGTGATTTGGACTTTAATATTATTGGCTACTGTAAAATACATATACCTAGCTTTAAACGCTGATAACAATGGAGAAGGTGGTATATTTGCTTTATTTGCTTTACTGAAAGAAAAAAAATTAAAATGGATTATTTTTCCAGCATTGATTGGTTGTGCAACTTTATTAGCCGATGGATTTATCACACCTGCTATTTCTATTTCTTCAGCTGTAGAAGGAGTTAAATCTATTGTCCCAGATCTACCAACCGTACCAATCGTTTCGGGTATCGTTATTGCCCTTTTCTTAATTCAACAATTTGGAACTGCATCTATTGGTAAAATATTTGGCCCAATTATGATTATTTGGTTTGGATTATTGGGATATCTTGGATTAATCAACATTTCTAAAGACACTTCTGTATTAACAGCTTTCAATCCATACCATATTTTCGACATGTTAACGAACTACAAAGGTGGATTCTTAGTATTAGGAGCCGTTTTTTTATGCACGACTGGAGCTGAAGCATTGTATTCAGACTTAGGACATTGTGGAAAGAAAAACATCCGAATAAGTTGGGCATTTATGAGCTCAGTTATTGTTATAAACTACCTAGGTCAAGCTGCATTATGTCTTTCTCCAGGTTTTAAATTAGAAAATCATAAAACGGTTTTTTATACGATGGTACCTGATAACATTTTACCTTTTGTTATTATTATTGCTACACTTGCAACTATTATTGCATCTCAAGCTTTAATTACAGGTGTATTTACATTAATGAATGAAGCTATAAAATTAAAATTATGGACAAATTTAAAAGTAAAATATCCTACTGATCACCATGGACACATCTATATTCCATTTATTAACTGGTTTTTAATGATCGGTTGCCTTTTAGTAATTTATATTTTCAGAAATGCAAAAGCAATGGAAGCTTCTTATGGTTTAGCTATAACAATAAATATGGTGATGACTTCGATGTTATTAGGCGTTTTACTCATAATAAGAAAACCTAAACTTAAATACATATACATATTCATTTTTAGTGTTTTTTTAATCATTGAAGTTGTATTCTTAATGGCAAATCTCACTAAAGTATTTGATGGTGGATGGTTTACACTTTCTTTATCAATTATATTTTTTACTCTTCTCTACTTGTACAACAAAGCGAAACAACTTAGGAAAAATATTACAGAATATGTTCCAATGAATCAAGTTACACAACTTTTAAATAGTGTTAGAGGAGATCATAATATTAATTATGAAGCAACTAATTTAGTCTATCCTACAAGAAGTGATTCGCCTCAAAAACTAGATTCAACAGTATTTTATTCTCTCTTTCAGAAAAAGCCTAGAAAAGCCGAAGTCACTTGGTTTTTACATTTAAATATAACGAATGATCCTTGGGGTGTCCATTATTCAGTAAACGAAATAATTGATAAACACTGTTATCATATTTCCCTAAATTTTGGATTTAAAGAAGAACATAGAGTCGAGTTCATGATGAAAAAAATTCATGATAAAATGGTTGAAAAAGGCGAATTAACAGGAAAAAGTGTTTTTAAATGTATTCAAGATAAAATATGTGATCCTGATTTTAAATTCATCGTTCTTAATTCAAGAGTTGCTACAGACAACCTATTAACACCATTTCAAATTATATTTGTTAAAGTATACCGCTTTATAAAAATGACAGGATTAACTCCTGCTGAAGATTTCGGTTTAGATAAAACAAATGTCGTAGTTGAATATGTTCCAATCAGCGTTGCAAAACAGTTTGATCAAGAAATGATTGAAGATTGCGAAGATTATTCAACTAAGATTGATAAGAAAATTGTTAAGGGTCATAAAAAATTCAATTAAACAAACCTTAGAAACGTAATAATGTTACGTCTCTAAGGTTTAATGTAAAAAAATAATAATTGAAAACATTCCCTTCAACATTTTCAATTGGACACAACTTCGTTTTAATTTCCTGAAAATAAACGATTAAATTCAGTTTTTTCAATAAACAACCGATTCAAATACAAAATAATCAGTTGATTTATTTTCTCCTGATTCCATTTTTAGTATTTGCTCCAACACATCATTAGCTAAGCTACTTGCTCCAAACCGAACAAATGAATTAGTCATCCACGAATCACCCAACACTTCTCTAATCATCACTAAATAGTCTAAGGCTGAATTTGAATTGGAAATTCCTCCAGAAGGTTTTATTCCTATTTTAATCCCAGTTGCTTCATAGTAATCTTTGATTGCCTGTAGCATTACGAAGGTCACTGGCATCGTCGCTCCAGGTTGAATTTTACCAGTAGAGGTTTTTATAAAGTCTGCACCAGCATATATTGCAATTTCACTTGCTTTACGTACATTGTCTAATGTCCCTAATTCACCTGTTTCTAAAATCACTTTAAGTATTTTATCGTTACAGATTTCTTTTATTTTCGCTATTTCATCAAATACATAATTATACTCTCCTTCCAAAAATTTACCTCTAGAAATAACCATATCTATTTCATCTGCTCCATCATCAAGTGCTAATTGAGTTTCGAACAATTTCACAGGCAAAACTGATTGTCCAGAAGGAAATCCTGTTGATACAGAAGCAAGTTTAACAGAAGAATTTAGTAATTCATTTTTCGCAATTTTCACCATAGAAGGAAAAACACAAATTGCTGCTACCGATGGTATATTTTCAAAAACTAAATTTAAATTAGCAGCTTTTAAACACATTTTTTGTACTTTAGACTCTGTATCTTTTCCATCTAACGTGGTGAAATCGATCATATTTAAAATCATTTTTAAATCTTGAATTTTCGCCACTTCTTTTGAACGTATCGAATGAAAATAAGCTATTTGTTCATCGACTTCAACTGTATTAATTTTAGGAATACCTTCCAGATTTAAACTTTTAAATTTAACTTCTTTCATACTTTTTAACATAAAAAAAGGCTCTTTCGAGCCTTAAAATATTTTTTATTATAATTGTCCATCAGAATGATAAACTCCATTCTTAAATATTTTGACTTTTAGCAAAATTCCATCTTTATCGTAATCATATACTTTACCTTCCCACAGTTTCCCATTTTTAAAAACTCCATCTTGGAAAATTTCAGCATTTTTATTATATACTTTATTGTAACCATTTGGAAGGAAAGGAATTCCATTCGTTGCAGGATTAGCAACAACAGGTGGTTTTTCAGTTGGCGCATTCGGATCAATAATTTTTTTAATTGCATTTACAGGCTGTCTTGATTCACTTGAAACAACACCTCCATCAGCACCAAAGACTAAGTTTTCTTTGATATCACCATTTTCATAATAACGTGTAGCTTTTCCAACAGCTACACCATTTTGAGAAGTATATTCAAATTCAATTTGACCATTTGGATAATAATATTTTACTTTTCCTTGTTCTTTCCCTTCAGTATTATAATTAGCCTCATATTCAACCTTCCCATTTTCATTGTAACGAATTAAAGAATCTCTATATTGGTTTCTTTCAAATGAACCTGATTCTTTAATTTTACCATTTTGATAATATTTTATATATTCACCTTGTGGTCGATTGTTTACAAATTCACCTTTTAATCTTGGTGTTACACCATCATTGTGATATTTAATCCAAATACCTTCTTTACGATCATCCTTGTAAACACCTTCTTCAATTTTTCCAGTTGCTGGGTACCCTTCTTCTGGTCTGTCACTACCGTAATATATCCATTTTCCTTGCTTTTTACCGTTACTATCTGTTTTGTTAAGCTTTCCATCTTGTATATATGAAGACGCTTTCGATGAAAACCCCATCAAACCAACAAAGATAAAACTTAAGAACAACTTATAAATCATAAAATTCTTTTTTCTAAATCAACTTTATTAATCGACAATGTACAAACAAAAAATGAAATACAATACACCAAATTAATATTTTCTGTTAATAACTTATATAAACATTAAATGAGAATTAATATTTACTGCTCAATGAATTTACTCAAGCAATTAAACTAATTCTGGATTTACATTTTCCAACATTATTTCAACCGTTTTTTCTATTGTGAATTTTTCTTTCCACCCCCAATCTTTTCTTGCATCTGAATCATCAATTGACATCGGCCAGGAATCGGCAATTGCTTGTCTAAAATCAGGTTTATAAGTTATTGAAAAATCGGGTATAAACTCTTTAATTTTAGTTGAAATCTGAGCTGGCGTAAAACTACACCCTGATAAATTATAAGCAGATCTTATTTTTACATTTTCTAATGGCGCTTCCATTAATTCAATAGTTGCACGAATCGCATCTTCCATATACATCATTGGAAGCTGAGTGTTTTCTGACAAGAAACAGTTAAATTTATTTCCTTTTTTGGCTTGATAGAAAATATCAACAGCATAATCCGTCGTTCCTCCACCGGGTAAACTTGTATAAGAAATTAAACCTGGGTATCGAATACTTCTTACATCCACATTGAATTTATTGAAATAATATTCACACCATCTTTCTCCAGCTTGTTTTGAAATACCATAAACGGTTGAAGGCTCCATTACTGTATATTGAGGCGTATTTTCTCTTGGAGTTGTTGGTCCAAAAACAGCAATTGAACTCGGCCAAAAAATCTTCTTTAAATATCCTTCTTTGGCTAAATCTAAAATTGTAAACAACCCCTCCATATTTAATTTCCATGCAAAATCTGGATGTTTTTCAGCAGTTGCCGATAACAAGGCTGCTAACAAATAAACTTCTGTAACTGATTCTTCTATGATATATTTTCTAACATTGTCTTTATCCAAAATATCCATTTGAACATAATTTCCATCAGAAATAACAATTGGACAATTCTCTTTAACATCAGCAGCAATTACGACTTCTTTGCCAAATAATTTTCTCAATGCTATTACTAACTCTGATCCTATTTGACCACCTGCACCAATGACAAGAATTTTTTTCATCTTACAACTTTATAGTTTAAAGCGCAAAGTTAATCTTTTGTTGTAATTTATTATCCAGAATTTTAAAAAAAATCATTTTAAATAACAGACATGATGGATATTTTTCAATCTAAGACATTTTTTATATATTTGTTTAAAATACAGTAATAATTTATGTGGCTAGAATTGACAATTTTATTAAAATACATGATCAAAAGAAATCCTGAATGATTTTTTTCTAATTCAACATATAAAATAGTTTAATTTAGATTCAAAAAACTATTCTCTCATATATTTATTTAAAATTTTATTTTAAAAGATGCCTTTTTATCATAAGTTAGGAGCTATTCCTCATAAAAGACACACTGTTTTTGAAAAAGAAGACGGTGGAATGTATTACGAACAATTGTTTGGAACTGAAGGTTTCCATGGGTTTGCATCTTTGCTTTATCATACGCAAAGACCTACTCAAGTTAAATCAATTTCAGAACCAAAAGACATCACTCCTATTGCTGCAGAGGGAAAAAATATTTCTTCTAGAATGCTAAGAGGTTTTGATGTTCAACCAACAGATGATTTTCTTCAAAGTCGTGTAATTGTTCTATTCAATAATGATTTGAATATTGCTATTGCAGCTCCTAAAAAATCTCTTACAGACTACTATTACAAAAATGCTGACGCAGATGAAATGATTTTCATTCATAAAGGTTCTGGAAAATTAAGAACACTTCTTGGAAACATCGATTTTACGTATGGAGACTATTTAATAATACCTCGTGGAATC
>OBEQ010470490.1_pt1 | contig 54308 bp, 48 predicted proteins | sample 1670901 | NCBI WGS metagenome assembly OBEQ01 (sample SAMEA104232315, study PRJEB22302) | groundwater metagenome | biome: forest; feature: aquifer; material: groundwater | place: USA | collected 2011-08-07 | depth 5.4 m
ACAGAGGTCGTTGGAACAATGATAGCGGATGCGAAATATGGAGATATGAAAGCGTATAATAGCTTCTATGAGAAAGGTATCTATTCCTCTTCTTTGGAAAAGATTTTTGAAGAATCACTCCAGCGACAGAAATTTACGCTTCCCCAAGATGTGGTAAAGGCACCAGATTACTCGAACCTTATTCGTCTGCATGATATTCTTTCAAATAAGAAACCGAACTATACCGATAGCGGGTTGAAAGTATTAGAGTTTCTCCAGAAGAAGGGCGTTATACACATAGACAAATAGTACTCTCGCTTTACAAGGCGGGGGTATTGTTTTATTCTTCATCATAGGAGGTATATCTTGCCTAAACGTTCGTTTTTGCGGCCCTGTCGATTTGTCGGGGCCGCTCATTTTTACTTATATTCTTCGTCCACAGCCCTGCCATTGCATTTTTTTTTGTTTTTTTGTACTCTTTGTTTAGCTATTCTTCAAAAGAAATAGTTTCATCCCACGGACGACCTCGGACATATGGTTTGAGTCGACTTCTACCGGAGGGGTCCTTCGACACAAAGTATATGTCCGAGGTCGCTGTCAAAACATCCTAAAGTATTACATAAGCCAATCGGGATTCTTCCTGGCCTGAAGGCCGGGCAAGCTACTCTCGCTGCCGAATGACACAATACGCTATGGCATCACTGAAAAGATTTTTTGCCCCGAAAGGGCGCGGTAAGATACGATGGACGATATTTTTTATTATCGTGCTTTTCTGTATTTCCCTCAAATATAATCTTTTGGAGGCGTATAACGGAAATCTCGACGCATTGAATGCGAAGGTGCACAGTGTGTCGTTATTCAAATCGGTGACCCTCCCCGCTATTCACTTCGCAAAATGGCCACCCGAGGCGTTCCGTCTTGGCTTGGATCTTCGTGGCGGTACCCATCTCGTGTATCAGGCCGATTTTTCTAAAACCCCGTCTGCCGACACGACCTCTGCCATAGAAGGTGTACGCGATGTTATCGAACGTCGTATCAATATCTTTGGCGTTGCAGAGCCCGTTGTTCAGACCGTGAAGGTGGGTAACACCTATCGTATTATCGTCGAACTTGCGGGCGTGAAGGACGTGTCCCAGGCAATCAAGATGATCGGTGACACGCCGCTCCTTGAATTCAAGGAGCAGTTGCCTCAAGGGACGCAAGCAAAACAGGAAGCATTGACTCCTGAGCAGAAAAAGGAATTGGATACATTCAATGCCGATGCGAAAAAGCGTGCGACAGAGGCATTGAAGAAAGCACTTGAGCCAAAAGCAAATTTTACAACACTGGCCAAAGATGTTTCCGAGGATCTGCAGACACGCGACAAAGGAGGCGATGCGGGATGGCTGAATCAAGGGTCGTCACAGGGGTATTTGTTGGCTGCAACGGAAAAACTCAAAGACGGCGAAGTAAAGAACGATATATTGCAATACGCCGATGGATTTTCAGTGGTAAAACTCCTTGGTCGACGCAATGGACAGGAGGTAAACGCACGACACATTTTGATTTGTTACAAAGGTGCGACGCGGTGCGACAAGGATACGACCAAGGAAGATGCAAAAAAGGCAATCGACGAACTGAAAAAACAAGCAACGCCGCAAAACTTTGTCGACTTGGCAAAAAAGAATTCAACCGAGCCGGGAGCGAGTGAGCGGGGAGGTGACCTGGGATGGTTTGCTCACGGCGCGATGGTAAAGGCGTTCGAGGACGTTGCATTCGCATTACCAAAAAATGGTGTTTCAGAGGTGTTTGAAACGGAGTTTGGCTATCATATCATCTGGAAGAGCGATGAGCGCACTATTCCGGAGTTCCATGTTGCGCGCATTTTGTTCAACACAAAGACAGAACAAGATTATCTAAAACCACCTTCGCCATGGAAGGACACCGCGTTGACCGGCAAGCAGCTGAAGCGCGCCTTTGTTGATTTTAACAATCCAACATCCTCACCCCAGATCGGTTTGGAATTTAACGATGAAGGAAAAAAACTCTTTGCCGGCCTCACCCAAAGCAATGTCGGAAAGCCAATAGCAATTTTCCTCGACGGGCAGCCCATTAGCGTCCCGACCGTTCAGCAGCCGATTCTCGATGGCAGCGCTGTTATTACCGGTGATTTTTCTTTGAAAGAAGCAAAGCTTCTCGCGCAACGTCTGACAACCGGTGCATTGCCGGTCCCGATTACCTTATTGTCACAGCAGACGATCGGACCCTCTCTTGGTGAGGAGTCACTCCATAAATCCCTGAACGCCGGCCTCCTTGGATTTTTACTGGTCGCTCTTTTCATGATCTTTTTCTACCGCCTCTCCGGTATTCTGGCCATCGTTGCGCTGATTATCTATACGTCGTTATCGCTGTCCGTCTTTAAGGCACTGCCGGTAACATTATCCTTGGCCGGTATTGCCGGATTTATTCTCTCTATCGGTATGGCGGTGGATGCGAACATTCTTATTTTTGAGCGCATGAAAGAAGAGCTGCGTTCGGGCAAGAAGCTCGATTCAGCGGTCAGTGAAGGATTCAAGCGCGCATGGACATCTATTCGCGATAGTAATGTATCGTCGCTTATCACCTGTGTTGTTCTCTTCTCCTTCTCCGCATCGTTGATCAAAGGATTCGCATTGACGCTGGCTATCGGTATTGTGGTGAGTATGTTCTCTGCAATCGCTGTCACCCGGGTGTTTTTAAAGCTTGTTGCAGGATGGCGCCTTGGCAAAAATCGTTGGCTTTTTTGCGCGAAGAAAACAAAAGAATAATATGAAAAATTTTTCCATCATCAAATATCGAAATTTCTGGCTCGGCACCGCGGTTGTGTACACGACTGTTGCGCTCGTGTCGTTGGGACTCTGGGGCCTGAAAGTCGGTATCGAATATACGGGCGGTAGTTTGTTGGAGGTGGAATATTCCCACGACGTGCCAGCTCTGGCAACCCTGTCTGAGCATCTGAAAAAATTCGACCTGGGAAATGCCGAGATAAAGCCAGCGGGAGAGCGCAGTATGATTTTCAGATTTCGCGATGTGAACGAGGAGATGCATCAGAAGGTATTAGCTGAACTGAAAAAAGACGATACAAATCTTACTGAAAGAGCGTTTGAGTCGATCGGGCCGGTCATTGGGCAGGAGCTCAAAACGAAATCGGTCTGGGCGCTTATCATCGCGCTTATTCTGATTTGTCTGTACATTAGTTTTGTCTTCCGAAAAGTATCCCATCCGATCGCGTCGTGGAAGTACGGTATTGTCGCCCTCGTAACACTGTTTCATGACGTGCCGTTTGTTTTGGGACTCTTTGCGATTTTAGGGAAATTCGGCGGCGTTGAAATTACCAGTACCTTTATCCCGGCAATCCTCACGGTGATAGGTTTTTCGGTGCATGACACGATTGTTGTGTTTGATAGAATTCGAGAGAATTTGCAGAAAACCCGCGGATCATTTGATGATATTGTCAATGCGTCCATCAACCAAACGATTGTCCGATCACTCAATACATCGCTGACCGTACTCTTGGTGTTGGCAGCAATCTTTTTCTTTGGCGGTGAATCACTCAAATATTTCGCCCTTGCGCTTATTGCCGGTATCGGTATCGGTACGTACTCATCGATTTTTATCGCCTCACCGCTGTTGGTCGTCTGGCACAAGTGGAGCAAGAGGGGTTAGGGGCTAGGGAATAGGGTATAGTCAGAGCAAGAAAAAAACTCATCCGGCATGTACGGGTGAGTTTTATTTTGTATTGAGTTAAACAGGTTTTTGTGCTATACTTACTCCATGGTTCTCAAGAGCCCTGTTTTTCTTTTTACTAATCCCTATCACCGCCTATGGCGGGACAAGTACCCTAATCCCTATACCCTCATTCGGTATGGATCTCCCTCCACCAATAGCGTTTTTTTTGACCCTGCCAGGGTTTTCCAACCCATTTGAGGCGATGGTGTATATTGTCGTGCACGGTGGCTGGTTCTTTATCCTCCTGGCACTCCTTGCATGTCTGTGGAATTTGTGGGTGTTTGAGATAGGTGAGCACTACGAACATACTCATTTTAATTATATCCTTCTTGCGATTAATGTCCCCAAGCGCACCGAGCAGACCGTGAAATCGGTAGAAAATGTTTTTTCCTCGCTTATGGGACTCCACGTCTCTATCAATTGGTATGAAGAGCATATTGACGGGCGACAGCAGGAAAATTTTTCATGTGAAATAGCAAGTCACGGGGGATTTATTCAGTTCTATATGCGTGTGCCGGTAAAAACACGCGATGTGTTTGAGGCCGCGGTCTTCGCGCAGTATCCTGACGCGGAGATTCATGAAGCAGAGGATTATACCAAGAAATATCCCTTGTACTTTCCCAACGATGAATGGGATTGTTGGGGGACTGAGCTCGTGATGAAACAGGACCAGTGTTGGCCCATAAAGACGTATCCGTATTTTGAAGATAAGCTGTCGGGAACGTTCAAGGATCCACTCGCGCAGCTGTATGAGATTATGGCGATGCTCCAGCCCGGCGAGGAGCTCTGGGTCCAGTATCCGATAAAGCCAATCGATCAAGGGCCATGGCAAGAGAAGTGTCAGAGATTGGCGTTGATGATGATCGGCGTGACCGATTTTGAAAAAGATAAGAAAGCAAATCCTATCCTGTCCCTTTTGAATCTTCTCGGGCGGTTGGGCCATATCATCGTTCATTCGGGCGTACACGGGGTGCATCCACCATCGGTGGAGGCGGCAAAAGCGGGACAAAAAAAGAATCGGAGCGAAATGCAGAATCTTTCGCCTCGAGAGAAGGACCTGGTTACCGCTATTGAATTAAAGTCCGGAAAGCTCGGTTATAAATCAAAGATTCGTATTTTGTATGTAGCAAAAAAGGAATTGGCTCAAAAAAACAGAAAAAAAGTGGTGACGGGCATCATGGGGGTCTATCGTCAATTCAACGCGCATGATATGAATACCTTTGGCCTGGGCAAACACACGTTTGTCCGCGCCTACTATTATTTTGTTCAATATCGGCTTAATCGCAGAAAACGAATTTTGATGCGAGCGTACAAAGCACGATCGAATTCGCGGGGTGATAAAAATACGATTTTTAGTGTTGAGGAGCTTGCGACGATTTGGCACTTCCCAATGGAGGATGTGAGCGCGCCACTCTTGCGTAAAGCCGATGTGAAGCGCGGGGAACCACCGTCATCGTTGCCACTGCCCGAGTACGAGCCACAAGCACAGAAAAGAGTGCTTCCCCCAGAACCACCGATCCCAGACAATTTACCATTCGCCTAACCTATGCCCGACGCACCCGAACCGGAAAACGACATTACCATTTTCGCCCAGACAAACTTTCGCAATCAACGACGGAAGTTTGGCATTCGCCGCGACGACCGTCTTCGTCATATGTACCTTATCGGGAAGACCGGTATGGGGAAGTCAACGACGCTTGAAAATATGATTATCAACGATATTCGTCAGGGGTATGGTGTTGGTCTGGTAGATCCACACGGTGATTTGGCGGAAAAAATTCTTCAGTTTATTCCACTCAACCGTATTAACGATGTTGTCTATATCAATCCAGCCGATCTTGATTTTCCCGTCGCGTTCAATATTCTTGAAACCGCTGATGAGCGATATAAGCACTTGATATCATCAGGGCTTATGGGTGTGTTTAAGAAAATATGGCCCGATGTGTGGAGCGCGCGTATGGAGTACATTCTCAATAATACGCTCCTTGCCCTTCTCGACTATCCGGGGAGCACGATGCTGGGCGTGAATCGTATGTTGTCCGACAAAGTGTATCGGCAGAAAGTGATTATGAAAATAAAAGACCCGGTGGTCAAAGCGTTCTGGGTGACAGAGTTCGCGCGATACAACGAACGGTTTGCCCAGGAGGCAATCGCGCCGATTCAGAACAAGGTTGGACAGTTTTTGTCCGTTGGTCTGATTAGAAATATTGTGGGACAAGTGACGTCGACCATTAATATTCGGGAGATTATGGATCAGGGCAAGATTCTTATTCTCAATCTCTCGAAAGGAAGGGTCGGTGAGGATAATACGCGACTGTTGGGAGGGCTTTTTATCACGAAGATTCAGCTTTCGGCGATGGAGCGAGTTGAGATACCGGAGGCAGAGCGTCGTGATTTTTTCCTCTATGTCGATGAGTTTCAAAATTTTGCAACAGAAAGTTTTGGGAATATTTTGTCTGAGGCACGCAAGTACCGCCTCGGATTGATTATGGCGCATCAGTATATCGAACAGCTCGATGAGATAGTGCGCGCCGCGGTGTTTGGCAACGTGGGTACGACTATTGCCTATCGTGTTGGCGCAAACGATGCTGAGTATCTTGAGAAGGAATTCACCCCCCGTTTTCTTCAAGAGGATTTGGTGAATCTGCCAAAATATCAAATGTATCTCAAGCTGCTTATTAACGGTATTGCCTCGGAACCGTTTTCCGCGATCGGTTTGCCGCCCCTCACCGAGGAGGAAAAGACCGGGAGTTTGGAAAAGGTGATAAAGGTCTCACGTGAACGGTACGCACGGCCGCGTCAGATAGTCGAAGATAAGATTGCGCGCTGGTCGGAATCCAATGAGCCGGAAGATCGGAAGAGAATGGCGGCGCGTCGCGGGGCACCGGCACCGCGTACCAACCAACCGGCGCGTGAAGAACGAGAGAGTATTCCGGAACCGTTCTCGCTGGGGGATCTGGGAGGAGGAAGCACCTTGTCGTTCACTCCTAAAAAAGAATAATATGAGACTGGAGAAAAATAGCTTCCTGGTCAGTTCTGATTCAATTTTGTTTAAAAAATGATGATGAGTACGAAGGAATACTGTTGTATTCCGACAAGCTCAGCACATTTTTTAGGTAAAATTGGGCAGAAATGAGCCGGATGAAAGGTATAACTGATATTTTTCTACAGTCGATATACATATGTTACAAAACATTCATCAGCGGATTGGCGAGTACGGTAAAACATTTCTAGCGGAAAAAAAAGGCGAGCAGGGTGAGGCAACGATAACGTCGACAGAGGCGGCGTCGTTTCTTGCTTTTTACTATGAAAAAATTCGCAACGCTATGGAGTATCAGGACGATCACCTGATACGGCAAAGCGCGATCCGTCGTATTCTCGGGCGGCGCATGATTTTTTCACTGTCACCGTCGGATATTGCAAAGGCGCTTGTGCAGGAACTCGTTCGGTCGCGCTATCTGTCGAACAATACCGTACCGGTAAGTATTGTCGGTCGGGTTGAGCAGATCCTCTCCGTCTATCTTGCCCTGTTGGAGTCGATGAAACGTCAGCGATTGTTTACCGACAAGCGACAGGATTGGGTTCTCCACATGGTGTCCTGCGCGCTCGATGAGCTGTTTATTCCGATGGATGCCGAGGAAGGGCTTGTGCGTATGATGGCCGATGTGTTGATGCCCGCCGTTGAAAAATCATTTGCAAAAGTCGATGATCGTATAAAAAAAGGACAGCTCGCTATCGCGGCGTATCGAATCTTGTTGCGCCCCAATATTTTCCGGCTCAATTATTTTCTCCTCAAACAGAGCTTCCCCCAGTGGTCAAACGGCTCTCTGGCCGATACGGACGCGCGCGCAAAGGAAATTCCCGAGGTTATGAGTCGTATCTCGTCGGCGATTCGTTATCCCCTGAACGCACGTATGCAGGGAGCATTTCGACGATTTCGCATTGCGTTTATCGTTCTTCATTCAATCGTGAAGCAGCGGGGGGTTGCCATCCTTGATGACCCAAGCAAGTTGGACGAACAGGTTCGTAAAGTATGTGAAAAGATGTACGCGACGCAAAAGAAGCGTCTGTACTCTCGTACCATCCGAGCGTTTATTTATATCTTTCTGACAAAAATGGTCGTCGGGTTTGCGGTTGAGATTCCCTATGACCAGCTGACCGTGCATCATGTGAAGCTGCAGCCACTCCTGATTAATCTCTTATTCCCACCGTGTGTGTTGGCAGCAATCGCGTTCTCAGTGCGTTTGCCGGGGAATGCGAATACGAACGACATTGTGCAAGCGGTATCAGAGATCGTGTACGACGACACGCAACAGAAAGTATTCGTTCCGCAGAAGATTACCGTGCGGCGCAGAGGTATGGCATTGTCGGTTGTGTTTAACATCATTTACGCCATTATTTCTGTTGCCTCGATTGGGCTGCTTGCGTGGATTCTCCAAAAATTTGATTTCAACATCGCGAGTGGATTCATTCTCTTTTTGTTTTTATCTCTTGTTATGTTTTTTGGCATTACCTTGCGGCGGCTCATCGGGGACTTGGTTATTCTTAAAACAAGAGAACGATTTTTTTGGCTATTCGTAAGTCAATTTTTCGATCCGATTATGCGGTTGGGTCAATGGCTCGCGTTCCGTATTTCGCGCATCAATATCTTGATTTACATCTTCGATATTCTCATCGAGCTTCCTTTTCAGGCACTGGTTGACATTACCGAGGAATGGTTTACTTTTTTGAAAGAGAAGAAAGATGATTTGGAACATAGATAAAATTCACCTAATTTCTAATTCACCTAATTCATCTAATAAAATTCTCAATGCCCAGAGTTACAAGATTTTGAACTGCTGTTTATTGTATTGGTTTATTGGACATTTTATTAGGTGAATTAGAAATTAGGTGAATTGTGAATTAGTGACGTTGAAGATTGCGTTAAACAGCATAATGGTCATCAGTTTATGGTAGGCAGTATTGAGGTTATCGTCGGATGTATGTTTTCGGGGAAAAGCGAGGAGCTTATTCGTCGTCTTCGTCGTCTTGCGGTTGCGAAGAAAAAGATTATTGTATTCAAGCCGTCGGTCGATAATCGCTGGAATCGGCGCAATGAACTCGTGAGCAGAAGCGGTACGGCATTTGCTGCCTATCCTATTTTGACACCGCTTGAGATGTGTGACAAAAGCAGTGAGTACGACGTCGTCGGTATCGATGAGGCGCATTTTTTTGACCACTCATTTTTAGGGGTGATTTCCGATCTCCGTGTTGCAGGCAAGCAGGTCATTGTTGCGGGGCTGGATATGGATTTTCGGAGAGAAGCATTTGAGCATATCGCGACCCTCCTTGCCGTTGCCGATGACGTATGCAAACTCGACGCAATTTGTATAGTGTGTGGTGGTCGCGCAACGCTGACCCAGCGTTTGATGAACGGCGAAACGGCACCAGCAAGTGCAGAACGGTTAGCAGTCGGTGATGATGAGTATGAGGCCCGCTGTCGTACGTGCCATGTGGTTAAATGAGGTTGACAATGGCTTGACAATAGAAATTAGATTGGTTTATAATAGAGTTGACTATGACAAACAAAGAGAAAATATTAGCGTTGATAGAGCGACAAGGAAAAGTTACTTCACGAGAAGTCATGGAGGCGATTGGAGTATCTCGCCAGTACGTCAATTTGGTTATTTCCGAACTTGTCGCGGAGGAGAAGGTCAATAAAGTCGGGTCAACTCGATACGCTTTTTATGTTTCCAGGGTGTACATGGTGGATCATCCCGAAGTCCTTCCGAATGTTTTCAAAAAACAATACGTCAATAAATCGCTTGAAGAGCACAGGGTCTTTCTTGAAATCGAGGATAAACTGCCACAACTCAAAGAACTATCGGAAAACGTAAGGAGTATTTTCACATTCGCATTTTCAGAGATGTTCAATAATGCGATCGAGCACTCCGGATCAAAAATAATATCCGTGCAAGTTACCCTGTTGGATACATCTCTTTCGTTTATTGTGGATGATGCCGGTGTCGGTGTCTTCCGTAATATTTTGAAAAAGAAAAATCTTAAATCGGAGATCGAAGCGATCCAGGATTTGCTTAAAGGTAAGACAACAACCATGCCAAAATCCCATTCCGGCGAGGGGATTTTTTTTACTTCCAAAGCAGGGGATACGTTCGCGTTGGATAGTTTTGGTCAGATGCTTTCGATTGATAATCTCGCAGGAGATATATCTGCGCGAGCGACATCAGTCATCAAACGAGGTACGAGAGTCATGTTCAAGATTAGTGCGGTTTCTGATCGTCACTTGAACGATGTCTTCAAAAAATATGCCAATCTTAATAACGAAAGCGACTATGGTTTCGACAAGACCGAAATTCGGGTAAAACTTTTCACATCGGGCGGTGTTCATATTTCTCGGTCCCAAGCTCGGAGGATATTGGAAGGACTCGATAAATTCAAGGTGATCATGTTCGATTACGATGCCGTCCCGCTTGTTGGCCAGGCATTCGCCGATGAAATATACCGCGTATTCCAAGAGCGCCATCCGGATATTCGTCTCGAAAATGAAAACATGAGTGAGGGCGTGCGTTTTATGGTCGGAAGAGCAAAGAACGAAGCGAGGAAGAAGAAGTGAGTTCCTGCAAAAATTTGGTGAATCGTATGAATCTATGGCCAGAATTTTGAACAAACACAAACAAGCTAATACCCCTCTTAAAAGAAAGGTTTTTGTCGGAATTTCTGGTGGAGTCGACTCTGCCGTTGCCGCAGCACTATTGAAGAACCAGGGATATGATGTCCGGGGTGTTTTTTTGCGAGAGTACGATCTTTCTCTTCCTGGCGCATTTGCGGATGCAGTAGAGTGCACTCAAGAAGGAGATCGTCAAAGCGCGTTGGCAGTTGCCGCAGCGCTCGATATTCCTTTTGAAGAATGGGACTTTCGAAAAACATATCAGCAAGAGGTTGTTCGCTCTATGGTGCGTGAATATAAAGCGGGAAGAACGCCAAACCCCGACATCATGTGCAATAGCGTCATTAAGTTTGGATTGTTCCTCAATCGGGCGGTGAAGGAAGGCGCGGATTTTGTCGCGACCGGACACTATGCGAAAATAGGGTGTAGGGTTAAGGGTGTAGGGTATAGTAGTAGAAAATTAAACGCTAAACGCTATACGCTAGACGCTGCGCGCGATAGCGCGAAGGATCAGACGTATTTTTTGTACACGCTTGGACAGGAACAGTTGAAGTATTGCCTTTTTCCTATTGGTGGATATGAAAAAGCAGAGGTACGCGCAATGGCAAAAAGATTTAATCTCCCAAACTGGAACAGGAAAGATAGTCAGGGAATTTGCTTTATCGGGAAGCTTTCGATGAAGGATTTTCTGAAAAGCGCTATTAAGCCAAAACAAGGCAAGCTCATTATGCGTGATGGTTCAGTCGTCGGTACTCATGACGGCGCGTGGTATTATACGATTGGCCAGCGACACGGGATCGGTTCTCGTGGTGGTTCAGACCCCCTGTATGTTGTTGGGAAGGACGTGAAGAAGAATATTGTGTTTGTCGATCACCAAGAACCATCATCCGCACTGTATGCTAAGGAGCTAGTTTGCAGTGATGTTCATTGGATTTCCGGGAAACAACCAAAACTACCATTCACGTGCTTGGCAAGGATTCGCTACCGACAACCGTTGCAGAGATGCACAATTTCAAAGTTCAAAGTTACAAGTTCAAAGTTACAAGTTATGTTCCGTTTGCAGCAGCGAGCGATGAGCCCCGGTCAGTCAATTGTTTTTTATAAAGGCCGGACGTGCCTTGGCGGGGGGATTATTGACTGATCGTCACAGCTCTCTATTATTGAAGAATAATGCTACTTCTATGAATGAATATTCACCTCAGCTTTCTTCCTCGGAATTAGAATCCCTTGCGTTGATACTTGATCGTGATGCAATGGCTACCCTTGAGCAGAGCGTACAAGACGCACGGCAAGGTGATTTTATTTTGCTCGAGGACGCTGTCGGCAATTATTAGCTCTAATCATTAGTTTTACGTTTTTGTATGCCCATCTGCCCGCTTACCGGATTACAATTTGAACATCATGAGCTTGAGAGGCGCCACTACGAGCGCTTTGGGTTTCCTCTGCCCGACATTCATCCGATTGCTCGTCTTGCGCTTCGCGTCGCGCACGGTAATAACTGGTCGCTGTATTGGACGAGTGACGTGCGAACGGGGAAAAAACTCCTCTCGTGTTTTGACCCAAAGGAGGGCTTGAGTATTGTCGACCATCACTACTGGACGAGCGATGAGTTTGACGCAAAGGTGTATGGTCGCGAGTTTGATTTTTCTCGAGGGTTTTTCGAGCAGTACTTTGAAATGGCACAAAGTACGCCCCGTCCTAATGTACAGATAGTCAACTGCACAAATGTTGAGTATGCCAACCACGTATTCAATTCAAAGAATTGTTATCTGTGCTTCATCTGTTTTGACAGTGAAAATGTACTCTATTCGTTTCGTGTTCGTCAGTGTCGAGAAAGTATGTATTGCGTAAACAGCAAGGATTGCGAGCTCTGTTATAGCTGTCTCCACTGTAACGAATGTTACGACGTGCAGTTTTCTGAATTTTCGAAAAACTGCACCACATCACGATTCCTCTCAAACTGCAATAATTGTGTCGATTGTTATCAATGTGTCAATCTTCGTGACAAGCAGTATTGCATACAGAACGACCAATACACGAAGGAAGGTTACGACGCTCGTATGAAAGAGATCGACCTCTCTTCATATCAGCACCTCAAAAGAGAATATGCACTTTGGAAAAAATTTCTCGATTCTCAACCTATTCAGGCAGAGCACGCAGTCAACTGCGAGGATTCTACGGGTACGTTGTTGAAAAATTGTCGGTCGTGTATCTTTTGTTCCAATCTTTCCAATGCCGAACAATGCGTGAACAGCTTTGGCAATAATCAGGTAGAATGTTGTGATACGTCTGGCGAGGGGTCTGAAGGTGGAATTATGAACGTTGGATTTCTTGACTCACAGCGCGTTGCGTTTACAATGGTTGCAGAGCACTCATATGATATTTGGTACTCACAACAAATTTTTCAGTCGCACGATTGCTTCGGATGCTTGGGTTTGAAAAAATCAGCGTATTGTATATTGAATAAGGAGTATACACGGGAAGAATATGTGCGCCTCAAAGACCGGATCATCGAGCACATGAAAAATAGAGGTGAGTGGGGGCAGTACTTTCCTGCTCAGTATAGCCCGTTTTGCTACGACGATACCAATGTGGTTGGGGTGCTCGATTCAGAATTTCAAGATTATCGTGTCGTCGCACAGCAGATGGGTCTGCGAACACGAACAAGTGCGGAAGAAAAGACACCGGGCGCGGTAGGGGTAGCAGAAATGAAAGATCGGTGCGACGAATGGGGAACAAGCGACCTTGATCGTGTATGGGCGTGCGAGAAAAGCGGACGGGCGTTTAAAATCACCAGCCAGGAACTTCGCCTCTATCAGCGTATGCGCGTTCCCGTACCTCGCGTGTCATGGCGTACTCAGTTTGAGGTTTGTGCCCCGATGATGTATCCAATTCCTCACGAAGCGGTATGCGCGACCTGTGGTAAAAACATCTACTCATATATTCATCCAAGCAAAACAACCCGCAAACTTCTGTGTGATGGGTGCTTTGAAAAGATACGTGAGTAGTTTTCACTGTTCAAATGCTGATAATTGTTCTAAACTAACCCCTAGTCCCTATTACCTAATCCCTCGAGAGAATGAAAGATCCAGCAATTTTTCGTCTGCGGTTTCCTTATGAGGACGGTATTTTAAAACCATCTGATCGTATAAAAAAATACGAACGTTTGTTGTACAATTTTTTTCAATTGCTCCTCCGCAAAAAACAAACGGTTTCTCTTGAAGTCGTGGTGATTGGAAATATAATCCGTTTTTATGTCGTTGCAGAGCGCTCGCTTGCGCCGGCATTGACGTCGTTGGCTTTCTCAGAGTTTTCCGACGTTGAATTTGCCGAAGTACCGCGCTACGACGAACTTGATCGTCTCCCGCAGCAGGCGCTGGGGTTTTATCTCGAGCTTGTTGGGAGTAAGGCCTTTTCCTTGCGTACGGCAGGCAAGATGCAGTCCGATCCATTGATGCCATTTTTTAATCTTCTTTCCGACCTTCCGCCAACAGATGGCGCGATGTACCAGGTGATGCTTGAGCCGGTGTACGAAGGTGTTGAAGGGGAGTCGGGTGCGGGTGTGTACGGTTTTTCTGAAAAAGAGGATGTGGCAGAAATTCATCCGAAATACAAGACCGATATTCGGCTGCTCTATTTTTTTCCGGAGGGGAAGCGTGATGCCAAGACCATCTACGATTTTTTCGAAAATATTTTTACCCCGTTTGCGACAGAACGTAACCATATCGAGGTCAGAGTGGCAAAAGATCTTAAAACGTTTGTGAATAATACGCTCAATCATGTCATGGAAAAAACCATGACGCTAACCACCGAGGAGGTCGCGTCGTTCTACCATTCACCCGATCCGGCCGGAAAGGTACGCGGTGTCGATTGGCTTTTTTCGCGAAAAGCAGAGCCACCACTTTCTCTTCCCACCGCCGATACGGTTCCGGCAAACGAGATCTCTCTTTTTGGTGTGACGAATTTTCGTGGTCGTGAAGTCACATTCGGCCTTATGCGCGAAGATCGTCGACGTCACCTCTATTCGGTGGGAAAGTCCGGTTCGGGGAAAAGTAAGCTTCTCGAAAAGCTCATTGCCGATGATATTGTGCATGGTAAAGGACTATGTGTTATAGACCCGCATGGCGATCTTATCCAGGCCGCGCTGCAGTGGATACCAAAAGAGCGGTACGATGATCTTGTGTACTTTAATCCCTCCGATCTCGATTTTCCCGTCGCGTTTAATCCGCTTGAAAATGTCAGCCGTGAATATAAGCAGCAGGTGACGTATAGCTTGATCGAAATTTTTAAAAAGTTTTTCGGTGGTGACTGGTCGCCAAAGATCGAACACGTGTTTCGATTTACCATCCTTGCCCTGCTCGACTATAAGCAGGCAACACTGATGAGTGTACAGAAAATGCTCACTGACCGTCCCTATCGTCAGATGATTATCGAACATATCCAGGATCAGGTCGTGAAGAAATTCTGGGCGAATGAGTTTTCGAGTTGGTCGGAAAAATTTGATAACGAAGCAATCGTTCCGCTCGTTAACAAGTTGGGACAATTTTTGGCCAATGAAATGGTGCGCAATATTGTATCACAAGGAAAGAACAAGGTTGATCTGGATGATATTATGAATAACAGCAAGATTCTTTTGATCGAGCTTTCAAAAGGAAAATTAGGTGACGAAAATTCCTCCCTGCTCGGGTCACTCTTGATTACAAAGATTCAACAGCAGGGTATGAAGCGCGCGTTTATGGCGGAAAAAAGTCGCGCGGATTTTTATCTCTATGTCGATGAGTTTCAAAATTTTTCAACAAAAACATTTGACGATATTCTTTCCGAGGCCCGAAAGTATCGAATCAATCTTACGGTCTCGCATCAATTTTTGGGCCAACTCTCGCAAAATGCGCGCGAGACAGTATTTGGTAACGTTGGTTCGATGATTACCTTTCGTATGGGTGCGGACGACGCGGCATACCTGTCCCAAGAGTTTGCCCCGCGTTTTTCTGGCCACGATATTATGAATCTTGACGTTCGTGCTCTGTATGTAAAGATGTCGATTGGCGGGTCGACGCCCCCGGCATTTTCCGCCACAACAGTCCGGGTTGATACGCCGCAGAAGACCGACGAAGAGTATCAAAAACTTATCGATACGAGCCGCGCAAAATACGCAACACCGATTGAGCAGGTTCTCCAAGAGTTTGAAGTGCTGTATGAGAATAGAAAACCGGAGGGGGCAAAGGAAGACGCGGCTGGAGCGGTTGCAGTAGCTGAGGAAGAGGATTTTGACGCGCCGATTGTATAGAAAAGGGTATAGGGTTTAGCGTAGAGCGTTTAGAAATGAACAGATATATGCCAGATATTGAAAAAATATGTAGTATAACGGGTAAACCGTTTATTGTTTCGGAGAGAGAGCAGGAGCTTCTGAAAAGTTTTGGGGCAGAGCTTCCTGACATCTCACCTGTTGAACGCATGAGATACCTCATGTGTTTTCGTAATACCAATACGCTCTACCAGGATACCTGTGATTTGTGCGGGAAGGCGACTCTTTCGTTGTGGGGGAGCGCGCCAGCATTTCCCGTCTATTGCAAAGAGTGCTGGTATTCTGACAAGTGGTCTCCACCGGCGATGGATGTTGATATCGAGCGTTCATTTTTTGATCAACTAAATGAACTTGTTTTGAAAAGTCCTCATCTTGCGCTCGCAACGAATGCAAACATGGTCAATAGTGATTACTGTAACGCCGCGAGCAATCTTAAGAATTGTTACATGTCATTTAATATCGGCGAGAGTGAGGATTGTTACTATGTGTATGTCGCAATGGGATTGAAGAATTCACTCGATGCGTACATATCGGATAACGCGGAATTTCTGTATGACGCGCTCTGTTGTCATGGATCGTATAAAGTATTCTGGTCAGAATTCGCGCTGAATTGTACCGACTCATTTTTTTTGTATGATTGTGTCGATTGTTCAGATTGCACATTGTCGACCGGTCTCCGCCATAAGCAGTATGTCTATGCGAATGAGCAGCTCACAAAAGAAGTATACGAAGCAAAAATTTCTGATTTGAAAAAAGGGAGTTATCGAACACTCGAAGAATATCGTATTCGTTTTAATGCGATGAAGCACGCATATACAAAAAAATGTATTATTTCAAGGAATAGCCAGGACGTCAGTGGAAATTTTATATCGAACTCTCAAGGAGTCGAGCAGAGTTATTTTGTTACTGATTCTGAGAATTGTGTCAATGTGTTTAATGTGTGGCCACTCAAGGATTCGCTTGATATCTGCGCATTCGGCATCGATACGCAGCGGTGTTTTTTTTCAGCTGGTGTGGGTTCTGGCTCATCGGAGATAACCTATTCGTTTTGGTGCTATGAGTCCTGCTCAAATATGGAGTACTCGATGCTGTGCCTCACCTCGAATAATTGTTTCGGGTGTTCCTTCGGAAGGAATTTTGCATACAGTATTCTCAACAGACAATACGAGCCCGAGGAGTATAAAAAAATTGTTGCACAGCTCAAGGAAAAAATGAAAGAACGTGGTGAATACGGGAAGCTCTTCCGTCCCGATATGGTTCCTTTCGCGTATAACGAGTCGATCGCCCAGTTAAATCTCCCCTTGTCAAAGGAGGAGGCGCTGTCGCGAGGATTTCGTTGGGCTGACAGGCCGGTTCAAGCGGTCTCTTCCTCAATGATTTATACACCGCCCGATACTATTAGTGAGGTGCAATGGGCAGACCTCACGGGAAAGGTTATCGTATGTGAGGAGACGGGGCGTCCGTTTAAGATTATTAAACAGGAATTTGATTTTTATAAAAAGTTTAATATCCCACTTCCTCGATTGCATTGGGAGGCGCGTTTAGCCCGGCGCTATCCGCAGAATCTATTGTTTGATCTTTACGATGCGCCATGTAGTAACTGCGGTGTCGTGGTACAGACGAGCATGCCAGATGATGAAAAAATTTTTTGCGAATCGTGTTATCAAAAGGCGGTAGTATAAAACAGGTTGCCACCGCCGTTGGCGGGGTGCCGTCCATAGGCGGCATAGAAAGTGGGATAAAAAATATATTTGAGATTATATGAATGTTCGTCGAGTATTAACACAAGTACATTGTGCGGTTGGGGCGCTGATAGGGCAAGGAGGTAAAGTTCTTCTTGTCAGGGAATATTGTCCCGACCATCCGGATCACGGGAAATGGCATTTCCCTGCAGGATGGCTCGAGCTTGGCGAGAATCCTTTTGAGGCCGTTGTTCGTGAGGTGAAAGAGGAGACAGGATATGTTTTTGTGCCAACAGACATTTTGGGTCTTTATTCGATGGATCGTCGTGACCTTATCGGAAAAATGGGAAAACAAAAAGAAGCAGCTTACTACTAATCAGAAGGTTGGCCCCATGGATTGAGAGTTGTTTTTCTTGGCGAGATACACGGTGAGCAAGGAAAGCCAATCGAAGATGAGATTTCAGAGACACGCTGGTGGTCACCAGAAGAAATTGAAGCCATGGATGATGGCACTCTCCGTGATAGGGACGTCAAAAAAATGGTACGAGATTATTTCGCCGGAAAAAAATACCCACTCGAACTCCTTACCCACACCATGAGGGAGTCATAGGTCGATACTAATCCCTATACCCTAACCCCTAATCCCTGCTGAATGGATTGCCCTTTTTGTCACATCGCTGAACATGAACAGCATAGGATCCTCTATGAAGGGAAGCAGGTGTTTGTTATTCTCTCCGATCCGCGACTTGTCCCCGGGCATACGTTAGTTATTCCAAAGCGTCATATTGAATATGCTTTTGATATGAACAGTGAAGAGAGAAAAGAATTGTTTGAGACGCTTTTAGAATGGCAAGAGCGAATCATGAAGACCTATTCAAAAGGGTGCGATTTGAGGCAGCATTGTCGTCCTTTTCAGAAACAGGGGTGGATTAAGCAGCATCACGTTCATTTTCATCTTCTCCCGCGCTTTTTTGAGGATGCCTTGTACCAGCGATCCCAACGATTTGAAACGGAGATATTTGAAGACCTTCCCGACGATGAGCGTACTCGATTTATGACGCTTTTTAGTGACAAGACAGATTGACTCCGGAAAAGCGGTTTGGTAAGGTGGGAGTGTACATAATAGGTGCTCGTATGAACTCACAGGAAATCAGAAAAAAGTTTTTGGAATTTTTTGAAGAGCAGGGACATGCCGTCGTATCCTCTTCGTCACTTCTCCCCGATGATCCATCGGTACTTTTGACAACTGCCGGAATGCAGCAGTTCAAAAAATACTATACCGGTGAGGCAAACGCGTTGAAAGATTTTGGATCTTTGAGTACCACATCGTGGCAAAAAACGTTTCGTACATCGGACATCGACGAAGTGGGCGATGAATCACACCTCACTTTTTTTGAGATGCTCGGCAATTTTTCGTTTGGGGGATATTTTAAAAAAGAGGCGATTATGTGGGCACATGAGTTTATCACACAGGTGATGAATCTTCCAATATCATACATCACAATTTTCCAAGGGTCTGATACGGTGCCAAAAGATGAAGAGTCACGCGTGATTTGGAGAGGATTGGGAGTAGAAGATATCCGAGAAGAGGGAATGGATGATGTGTTTTGGGGCCCAACCGGCACGTCGGGACCCTGTGGCCCGACAACAGAGATCTACTGTCGCAACGCGCAAGGAAACGATATCGAAATTTGGAATATCGTATTCAATCAATTTCTGTGTGATGGATCGCGGGATGCGCTCATCGGCGGAAGCGCACATCTGACACCACTTCCAACCCCTGGTATCGATACGGGCATGGGGCTTGAACGACTCGCAATGATTTCTCAAGCCACACGGACCATATTTGAAACGGATCTTTTTTCTGACGTCATTGACGCTTTGCCTGCAACAATGGACGATCGATCAAAACGCATTATCGCCGATCATGCCCGCGCACTGTGTTTTTTGATTTCCGATGGGGTCCGCCCTTCGAACAAGGAACGGGGCTATATTTTGCGCCGGTTGCTGCGCCGCATTATCGTCATGGAGCACATGGCGGGTGACCAGCGCATGAATCTCGTCAAAGATATCATCCCCATTATCGTCGGGCAGTATCATAGCGTGTATCCCGAACTTCATATCGATGTGATTTTTGATGAGTGGGATAAGGAGAAGGCGAAGTTTTTGATAACTCTGAAAAATGGACTCAAAGAACTCGCAAAGATTTCGATTATAGACGATGCGGTAGCGTTTAAACTCTATGAAAGCTATGGATTGCCCTACGAGATTATAAAAGAAATGGGAGGTGCGCGCGCTGCGCATCTGAACCATGCCGGTTTTGAGGTTGAGTTTCGAAAGCACCAAGAAATTTCTCGAGCTGGCGCCGAGAAGAAATTCGGTGGTCATGGATTGCTTCTCGATACCGGTGAGCTGAAAGCGGCCGATGAGCGCGAGCTCGCAATAGTGACACGACTCCATACGGCAACGCACCTGCTGCAGCAGGCGCTTCGGGATGTATTGGGGCCCGAGGTCAAACAGGCAGGATCCGATATTACCGTCGAGCGAACACGGTTTGATTTTTCATATAACAAAAAAGTGACTTCCGATGAATTGAAAGCAGTCGAGGAAAGAGTGAATGAAATTATCAGACAAGATGTGCCGATGCAATACTGCGAACTTCCATTTGAAGAAGCAAAGAAAACAGGCGCCCTCTATTTTTTCCACGATAAGTACCCTGAGAGTGTGAAGGTATACTTTGCCGGGAAGACGCTTGAGGACGCGTACTCAAAAGAATTTTGCGGCGGTCCCCACGTCACCCATACCGGCGCAATTGGTCACGTTCGCATTATAAAAGAAGAGGCGTGCAGCGCCGGTGTCCGCCGTATCCGCGCGGTTGTCGAGTAGGGTATCGGCATAGACAAAGGCGCTAAAAAATGGTATACTGACTAAATACTCACGAGCATATAGTTGAGTTGATTTTAGGTTTACTAAAATATGCCAGCAAAAAAACAACAACAGACAGGCATTTCTGACGATATCATCAGCAAGAATATTTTTGATATTTTAGGTATTGCCGATCTTCCCGACGACCAAAAACAGCCGATTTTGCAAAAGATGCTGCAGATTCTCTATCAACGCGTTGTCGCTCGTATTATCGATATCCTGCCGGAGGATGTTATGAGAAGTATGAAACTGGCTATTGATGCAGAAGATGAGCAGGCGACAAACGCACTACTCGCCTCCAATGGTATGCAACCATTTCCAGAGATGATGGCCGAAGAGGCACTCTGTATGAAATACGAGATGGAAGCTCTTGTGAAGGGAGATCCTATTTTGTAGCGTATGATGGAAAATTTTTTGCGAGTGTTTGGTTTAAAACCTGACACACAAGCCACTGAGGAGAAAACGCAAGAAGGGGAGCCGATTCCCAGTCCTGACAACGAACCCGTTTCTGAAAAACTCGTACGGAGAAAACATAGAGTCACAGGGCATTTAGAAAATATTTATCGCGCGCAAGGTCGTCTTGAAGAGCTCCAAAATCCATCGTGGATTCCTCTGCCAAAGGACGTGAGGCGTGGGGGGGTTGCGTCGATGCAAATACTTCTTGGATTAGCAGCGGTACCAAGCGGTGTGTTGCTTCGCACTACACTAGGATCTATCCCCGGGTCGATCCTGAGTTATTTGGGGGCGCAAAGTTTGATGAAAGGCATCATGACATTTGTGCATGGAGAGATGCCGGTATCACGGGGAGCTATTGAAAAGCGTCAAGGAAAGAAAAAGGGCGTGAGAGGAGCCGTATCAAAAGAACTCGTCAGTGAGGCCTCACTCCGAGAAAAAATGGCGGAGATAACCGAAGCAACGAAAGCACGGCAGAAAGAATTTAAAGAATATAGAAAAAAATACAGCGCCGCGAAGGAGTTCATTTCACCCGAGGAGCACAGCAAGGCGCGGGAAAAATTTCTCGCAGGATACGGAGAGCATTTGGACGGGATACTCGACGGGCAGACAGCGTTGCTCGAAGGAGAGCCAACGACAGGGGGTCTAAATGAGCTCAGCAAAACAATGGAGGCATATTATAAGGGTTTGGTTGCACCTCATCACGAGCATCGCGACGCTATTGGCACAGTCGCTGCCGTGGGTGTGTTGACCGGTGCCAACTATGCTACGGGAGGATCACCGGTGTCATTGGAGACAGTGACCGCATTATCTGTCGGAGCTGTCCAATTATTTCTCGAGCATATTGAGCGAGGTGAGAAGAATATTACCGCGCAGGAACAATTTGAGGCCATTCTCAGAGAGATCGAGCTATTGAGGGAAGATAAACTGAAAGCAGCACTAACGCTCGATCGATTGATACAGAGACGATTAAAAAAGGAGAGTGAAGATGTTGGGGGAGCACATACGGGGCAAGCGAATGCAGAAATAGTCCGCGCGCCTGAGAGACCTCAAGCGGCAACCGTGGCAGAATTGGCAGAAGATGACCAAAGAGCAGTCGACGAAATACTCGGTCAGTGGAGAGCGACTGTTCAGGGTATTATTCAGAGAATACCTCAGGAGTCATCGATATCCGAGCCAGTGAGCGCAGCAGCTGTTTCTCATCGATCCGTCCAAGGCGGTACGCTCGATGGGTTTATTCGGTATGTTAGCAGCACGCTAGCCACCCCGGACCAGCCCCGCCCTATGAGCGAGCTGGGAAGAGGAATGGTTATTGCCCCGCCCACTTTTTATGAATTGGAGCATCACGTGCATCGTGCAACTATCCGTCAGCGAATTATTGGTGATATTATGAAGCTTGTTCATCAGGATCCATCGCTTGGTGATAGCGACATAAAAGACAGTAATTTTCTCGAAGATTTTATTAAGGTTGATGTGAAAACAGGCGTTGTGGCCGATGAAACGGGCCAAGACATCTCCGATGAAGCGCTTGATGGCATCGTTACCTATCTGAAGAATCTGCAAGGAACGATGAATCGCAATAGTCCGCAGGGTACAATCAATAAATTTTTTGGCGCTGATTTTTTTGCTCGCCTTGAATCGGTGAGGGATCGGCTCGAAAAGGCCCTTGCCGAAAGAGAGATCAAAGAGGCACAATCGATGCTTATCGCGCACGGCCCCAAAGAAATTCTTGCCTATCTTCTCAACAGATTTCATATCGCAGAATTGACGCACCAAGAAAGCGCGACAATGTCAGAAGCGGTATTTGAATCAAAATTGCAGAAGTGGAAGGAGCGAGGAGCGTCTCGCGAAGCACAAGACGCATTGTCGATGTTTATCTTGCGCTGTCAGCAAGCACTCCCTCTCTTGCATGGTCTTGACGAAAGATATAAAGACAAAGAGGATGTTCTTGATCGAGCGAAGAACATTCTTCGAAGAGTTCCGGAAATGGATTTTCCCGACCCAAAACAGGCAGAGCAGCGCAGAGTCGCTTTACGCTCACTCCTCGATGAATATCTGCGAGAGCGGAAAGTTCGCATGCTTACGAATCCCGAGACGGTTGCCGATCGTCTCGCACTATTTTGGAAGAAAGATTTTATCGCTCCGAAGAAATCAGGGCCGAGCGAGGATGAGATAAATGTTATTCGCTTTGGCGCGAAGGGGCCCAATGGTGAGCAGGGCGAATTTGCCGATAATCGTTATTGTTCTGTCGACACGCGCCTTATTGTAGGATCGTCTCTTTCTCGACAAAATTGGATTGGAAAAGATGAGCAAGATATTTTGAGACGCGCAAGCGTTGTTCACGATAACCCTAATGTTAAGAATGTTGAGGATTTATTTTTTGATCCTGAACACAAACATCAGGAACGTATTTTGCTTTGGCGCCTCCGTGGTCCGGTCGGTGACATCTATCTTGTGAGGCAGGGTATCGAATATGTTATTGCGGCCAGTGCGGCAGGATTCTCTCGCGTGCCCGCTCGGGTCTATGAGGTGCGCACCGGAAATAAGACGTACCCATTTACGTTTCGACTGAATAGTAAGTACGACCTTCCTCGACTCGCGCTCTTAAAGCGCTTAAAGAAAGCCCGGTTGATCGACGGAGATTTGCCAACGGTTGCAGATATCGATAGTATTAGCGATGCAAAACCGATTGTCATCCACGTGACTGCCCATGTGGTGCCGTGGCTGCTCTGGTTTTCCAAGAGTATCCCATCGCTCTGCAGGAAATACGACGAAATATATGAGGGGGCGCTGAGTAGTATCAGGACAGTGGATGGCAAACCGATTCCAAGCGATGCAATGGCCGCGCTCATGAGTGATCCGAGCTTCCAGAGCTATTTTATGAAGCAGGAAGAGTATGGAACCGCATAGGGGCCTCCATGGCTCTTTTTGTACATTCTCTTGCCCAAAATGCCCCATTGTGGTATAGTTATTTAAAGGAAAAGCTGTACACAGCCGACCTATTGCATTATTTTATTACCCATGATAACGTGGGGACAGCTCTTGATATAATCTTTCGGGCATAAACCGAAGGTTATATTATTTTTTTATCATAATTATGGCAAAAACCCATAATGGGGAGCAGGATGTTCTTGAAGTCGACGGCCTCGTGAAAGAACTTCTTCCGGCTACTACATTTCGAATAACTCTTGATAATGGCCATGAAATCTTAGGCCATCTCTCGGGGAAAATGCGCATGAATCGCATTCGTATTATTCCGGGAGATCGAGTCAAACTTGAAATGACACCGTATGATTTAACGAAAGGCAGAGTCGTTTATAGATATTAGCTTATGGGTATTAGGTAATAGGGATTAGTACTACTAACCCCTAACCCCTAACCCCTAACCCCTAGTTCATGAAAGTCCGTGCATCAGTAAAAAAAATCTGCTTAAAGTGCGTAACGATCCGGCGTAAGAAACGGGTAGTTTGTATTTGTGAGAATCCAAAACATAAACAACGACAAGGTTAGAAAGCAGGGTATAGGGTTTAGCGGTTAGCGTATAGAAAATACCCCTCCCTCTACGCTCTTCCCTAAACCCTCTACCCTAAACCCTACTCTATGGCATTCCGAATAGCGGGAGTACTGCTCCCTCAAAATAAATCAATCGAATACTCATTACCATTCCTCTATGGGATTGGTTTGACGGTGTCACAAAAACTTCTCGTGCAATCCGGTGTTGAGCCATCTAAAAAGACAAAAGACCTTACTGAGGATGAGCAGCAGAAATTGCGCGAATTGATTGAAAAAAATTATAAAGTAGAGGGCGATCTTCGCCGCGAAATCCAGGGCAATATCAAGCATCTCAAAGAAATGGGAACATATCGGGGTTCTCGCCATGCTCGTAAGCTTCCGGTCCATGGCCAGCGAACAAAAACCAATTCTCGAACAGTTCGCGGTAATGTGAGAAAGACCATGATGTCCGGTAAGAGGAAATTAACAAAGACGTAACATTATGTCACAACATACAGGAGATACAACAGACCCATTTGCAGAACTTTCACAAGCTGAAGGCACTCCTGCTGTTGTTTCTGCTGTTGATGAAAAAAAAGATACAAAGAAACGTGGGGGAAAGAAAAAAGTTCTTCGTCATGTACCGATTGGTAACGTCTATATTAAGGCAACGTATAATAATACAATTGTGACCTTTACTGACGCGCAAGGAAACGTTCTCGCACAATCTTCAGCGGGACGTCTGGGATTCAAGGGGCCAAAGAAGTCAACACCGTATGCCGCGTCCCTGATTGTAAAAGACGCATCGGACAAAGCAAAGAAATATGGGCTTCTTGAAGTATCGGTGTTTGTTCGTGGTGTTGCCTCGGGAAGAGAAGGGGCATTGAGAGCTCTCAATATGTCCGGTATGACAATTAACGCATTGAAAGACGTCACCCCTATCCCCCATAATGGGTGTCGCCCTCGAAAGGTTCGCAGAGTATAATATGGCACGAGATAACAACGCACAATGTAAAATTTGCCGACGAGCGGCCGTAAAACTCTATCTCAAGGGTGAGCGGTGTTATACACCAAAATGCGCTATTGTGAAGCGCAACTACCCGCCGGGTGTTCAGGGTTCAAAAAAAGCAAAACCACGACTTACCCCCTATGGTTTGCAGTTGCGAGAGAAGCAAAAAGCAAAAATTTACTATGGAATGTCTGAAAGCCAATTTAGACAGTATTTTGAAAATGCAAGTAAAAAAGTTGGTGATACGGGCGTCATGATGCAGCAGTATCTGGAATTGCGTCTTGATAATGTTGTGTATCGTTTGGGTCTTGTCCATTCGCGGCAAACAGCACGTGAACTCGTGAGTCATGGCCATTTTTCCGTCAATGGTAAGAAAGTGACAATCCCTTCATATCAGGTGCGTGTCGGTGATAGTATTTCTGTTCGCGACGTCAAAAGGAAATCGGCGTATTTTGTTGCTCTACCAAAATTGATGGAGCGCTATCAAACGCCGCAATGGCTTTCATGTGATGTCAAGAATTTAGAGGGAAAAGTTTTGAGTATTCCAACACCAGAAGATGCAGCCCCGGTCTACGATATGAAGTCGATAGTAGAATTCTATTCACGTTAAATTTCAACAATTGGTAACCTTTTTATACTTGTATGGAAAATATTTTACAGCCAACAAAGATTGAGTACGCGCAAGGCGTCAATCCCAATGAGACGATCGTGACGATCGAGCCATTGTATCCGGGGTATGGTATCACGATTGGTACCGCACTGCGTCGCGTGCTTATGTCATCCCTCACCGGTGGAGCGGCATTTGCCGTGAAGATCAAGGGTGTCCTCCATGAGTTTTCAACGATTCCTTATGTGAAAGAAGACGTTGTCGATATTATTTTGAACCTTAAGCGTCTTCGTTTCCGCGTGCACACCGATGAGACCGTTCGTTTAGTACTTCGAGCAAAGGGGGAGCGCGGTGTGACCGGTGCAGATATTGAATCGAGCCCCGATGCTGAGGTGGCAAATCCTGATACGGTGTTGTGCGAAATGACGAATAAGAACGCACAAATTGAAATGGAGCTTTTTGTTAAAAAAGGACGTGCGTATTTTCCAACGGAAGCACGCGATAAGGAGGCGACGGAACTCGGAGCAATTGCTATTGACGCCCTGTTTACCCCCTTGCGCAACGTAGGGGTGCGTGTTGAGAATATGCGCGTTGGAAATATGACCAACTTTCACCGGATTATTCTCACGATAGAAACCGATGGAAGTATTTCGGCGAAGGAAGCCATTGTTGAAGCATCGTCAATCCTCAAAGATCACTTCTCATTTTTAATGGCCGGTGGAGCATCATTTCTTACCGACGATATGAAAGAAGAGGATGTGATGGATTCTGAAGAAATTTCTGAAGTTCTTGTCGAGGGAGACGATGAAGACGATGAAGATGGAGATGGTAAGCCAAAAAAGAGAGGGCGCCCTAAAAAGGGAAGTGCGTAAATTAATAGTTCCTAACACCTTGTTATGCGGCACAGAGTAAAAAAGAAAACACTCGACAGAAAAGCAGGAGCACGAAACGCGTTGATGAAGAATCTTGCGCTACAGCTTGTTGTCCACGAAAAAATTCGTACCACAGAAGCGAAGGCAAAGGTACTCCGGCCCTATGTTGAGCGACTCATAACAAAGGGTAAAGCAAACACACTTGCAGCTCGGCGTATGCTGTTACGCGTCCTGCCCACCGAGACATCGGTAAAGAAAATTCTTGAAGAGCTTGGACCTCGCTATCAGGAACGAGCGGGAGGGTATTTGAGAATTACAAAGACAACCCCACGGCAGGGGGATGGCGCGCATATGGCAGTAATCGAATTTGTAAAATAGTATGATACCAAAAAAACCAACACCGATTAAACGAGCAGTCCACGAGCTCGACGCAACAGGCAAGTCATTAGGACGCCTTGCAACTCAGATTGCGATACTTTTGCGTGGGAAAAATAAGCCCTCTTTTCAGCCACATATCGATGCGGGGGACAAGGTTGTTATTACCAATGCTGCCCAGATTAAGCTGACGGGGCAAAAATTGACTCAAAAGGTCTATTATAGCTATTCGGGCTATCCGGGTGGTCTTAAAACAAAAAAACTTTCTACTCTTTTTGCGAGTAATCCGTCAGAAGTAATCCATCGTGCTGTTTTTCAGATGCTTCCAGACAATCGCTTGCGCAAACATATGATAAAACGACTGACAATAAGTAACTAGTAGTACCATGGTAGTATGAGCGAATCAACAACAATTAAGAAACCCCGCGTGGTAAAAACAGATGCAGAGCCCGAGGTGAAGGATGATGCGATTTGGCGTAAAGTTGGCAGACGGAAATCAGCGGTTGCGCGTGTTCGACTTACCCCCGGGAAAGGATCGATTATTGTTAACGAGAAAGAATACACGACCTATTTTAAACCAAAAGATATTCAGGAAGCAGTGGCAGCACCGTTGACCCTTTTGAGTATGCGCACACAATTTGATGTGTCGGCGCGTGTTGTTGGTGGAGGATTTCGTGGACAAGCTGAGGCGGTGCGGCATGGTATTACTCGAGCGTTGGTAGAGATGGATCCAGAGTTGAAAAAAACTCTCCGTGGTGCTGGATATGTAACGCGTGATCCTCGCGTAAAAGAGCGCAAGAAACCGGGATTGAAGCGAGCCCGTCGCGCACCGCAGTGGGCAAAACGATAACATAAAAAGCAGACACCCATCCGAGGCCTCGGATGGGTGTTTTAGTATTGGGGTTGGGGGATTGTCTTGTATGACAATCCCCCGAAATGTTGGCTCAAAATCGCATCGACGATCTATTTATTTTTAGATCGGACGCAATTTCTGAGCACACCTTAAGTATAGAGCATGTCCATAGATTTGTACATACGGTTCAAAAAAGGTACACTGGTGAGATGATTCATCCTCGAAATATAACAAAAAATTCATTTTTTTCCCTTGGTTCGAGCGTGGTTCAGAAATTGCTGACCCTGCTCTATTTCGTTCTCGTTGCCCGCGTGTTTGGGCCTGAAGATCAGGGGCGGTATAGCGCGGCGATTGCGTTTGCGACGCTCTTTTCTGTGTTTATCGATCTTGGACTCTCTTCCGCATTGACACGAGAAACAGCGCGAGAACCGGAAAAGGCACGGGACTATCTTGGACAGATGTTTCTTTTGCGTATCGTATTTGGTCTCATCGTATACTGCATTATTATCTTTCTCCCGACCATGCTCGGGTACTCGCAGCAGTTGCAGGGTATGATAATGATTGCCGGCATCGCCGCGGTCATAGACACTGTGACAACGTCGTGCTGGTTTCTTGTGAGAGGTTTTCGAAATTTAATGTATGAGTCGATCGGATCGACGGTGGCAGTGATTGTGATGATGACGGGTGGGATTGCGGCAATCGCATTCCATCTGCCTGTTATTGCGCTGGTCTATGCGGTTCTTGCGGGAAGTATTGCAAACGTGTTGATCGCGCTTTGGACGATTTTTTTCAAGGCGCGAATTCATCTCTCGATGCGGCCAAACTGGAAGGTGATTCGGTACCTGGGGATTATTGCGTTGCCGTTTGCTGGGTCGGCTATTTTTTCTCGTATCTACACATTTGCAGATGTCGCAATACTTACACGCCTTGCGGGGGAGCACTCGGTGGGGCTGTATAGTGCCGGGAATAAGCTTATGCTTGCGCTTAATATTCTTCCCGCGGCGTTATCCGCGAGTCTCTATCCTGCACTCAGCTCCTATGGTGTGTCACATGAGGAGCGCATCGCTCCCACAATGTCAAAGGCCGTGACATTTCTTTCACTGATCGCACTACCGCTTTCAGTCGGTATCGGTATTACTGCGCCTGCAATCGTTTCGCTATTTTATGGTCTCGAGTATGAGCCAACGATTCGCATACTTCGTATACTTTCTGTGGGACTTTTCTTCGCGTTTCTTTCTTTTCCATTTGGATCGTTGATCGCAGCGCAGAATAGACAGCGGGTGAACACCTTTATTTTTGGCATCGCCGCAGGCGTCAGTATTTTTTCGAATTTTCTTTTGATCCCTTATTTATCTGCCGACGGTTCGGCGATTGCCGCAACATTGACAATGATCGTACTCTGTCTGGGGAGTATCTGGGCGTCGCGATCACTGATGCTTCCTCTCGCCGGCATGCTGCTTGGCAAGTTTGCACGCATGGCATTGTCTGCTGCCGTCATGGGTGCGGTGCTTATGTTTTTTCAGGATAGGGGCATGTTCCTCGGCGCATTGCTGTTCATTGGTGTGTGCGTGTATGCTGGATTGTGCGGCGCGACTCGTGTATTATCAAAACAAGATGTTGGAGAAATAGCATATGCGCTTACCCAGAAGCAATAACAGTAAATGAAAAAAACACTTCTGATCACACTCGATTTTTATCCAAATGTTGGGGGAGTTGCTGCCTACTGGCGTGAGTTAGGCCAATGGTTGCCGTCCTCAGATTGGATTGTGCTCGCTCCTCCATTGCCAAAGGGTGAGCGAGAGATTGCGGTGAAATATCAAATCATTCGTCGATCACTCATAAGCCGTTTTCTCTTTCCGCGATGGCTCCCGCTTTTTTACCATATTTTCAAAGCATGTCGAACATATCATGTCGAACGTATCGTCGTTGCGCATGTTCTCCCGATAGGCACGGCCGTCTGGCTCCTTTCGAAATGCACGCACATTCCTTATATTGTTTCGGTTCACGGCCTGGATATTGCGAGCGCTCGCACACATTCACGTAAGAAGTGGGCGTGCTCACATATTTTGCGTTCCGCACGATGGATAGTCGTGAACAGTAAATCAACATCTACCGTGGTACGTTCCTATGCAATTGATGAAAAAAAGATTCATTGTGTTTATCCAGCCCCATGCATTACGCCGGTATTGCTGAAAAGTGGAGCACCTCTGTTGGCTCTCCCTGAGTCAGCAAGGAGTTCCCGTATTATTCTTACCGTTGGGCGCTTGGTCAAGCGGAAGGGGCACGCCTATGTGCTCCGTGCGCTTCCCGGTGTTCTTGCACAGGAGCCAAATATTTTATACTGTATTATTGGTGATGGTCCGTATCGTGCGGAGCTGGAATCACTGGCTGCCGAGCTTCATCTTCAGAAGAACGTGCTCTTTACGGGAATGATTTCATCTGAGGAAATAGCTCACTGGTATGCGAATTGTTCGGTGTTTATTATGACGCCGGAGGATATCGAGGGAGATATCGAAGGGTTTGGTATCGTGTATCTGGAAGCACAAAGTTTTGGCAAACCGGTTATCGGTACGCGGGTGAGTGGCGTGAGTGAAGCAGTTGCCGACGGTGTGACTGGCATCCTTGTTGAGCAAAGAGATACGGTCGCAATTCAACACGCGCTTGTTCAATTGCTCACCGATTCAATGTATACTCACAAGCTTGGTGAGGCGGGCAAGCTGAGAGTTGCTGAAAATTTTCAATGGAAGCACCAGGCGGAGAAATTGCAATACATCCTTTCACTGTGAAAGAATTAGCTCATTATTACGGATTTCGAATTACGGATTATTTCCAATGCGTAATACATAATTCGTAATGAATAATTGTATCAATATGATTTCCGTTATCATCCCAGCGCTCAATGAAGGAAAAGTTCTTCCTCGAACATTGGAAGGGATTTTTTCGCAAACCTATAAAGATATTGAAGTCATCTACATTAATGATGGATCAACAGATAATACCGATGAGGCAATCAGGCCGTATCTTGATAGGATTACCTATATTAAACACGACAAAAATCTCAGACGTCAGGTGAGAAGGAATGAGGGGATTGCCGCTTCACATGGCGAGTATATTATTGTGTGTGATGCAGATATTGTATTGCGCCAAGATTGCTTGGAGAAAATGGTGAACGCACTTGAGGAGCACCCGGAGTGTTCTTTTGCATACTCGTCGTTCAACTGGGAATGGAAATTGTTTAAAAGTTATCCTTTTGATGTCGAGCGGCTCAAAAAAATGAACTACATCCAGATGGCGTCCCTAGTACGACGAGAAGATCATCCGGGGTTTGATGAATCAATTGGCAAGTTTCAGGATTGGGATGTGTGGCTTACAATGGCCCTGCAGGGAAAGAAAGGGTACTATATTCCCGAAGTATTATTTTCATTGGGTGAAACGCTCGATCGACCCATGGTTCCCGGTTTGAGCAAGTGGCTGCCTTCATTTATATATAAGATTCCGTGGCGTATATTTGGTATTCGTATTTTGCACGTTGAAAAATACGACCACTGGAAAAAAGTTGTTCAACAGAAGCATCACATCATTTAGATAAAAGCTGTCATCCCGCCGTAGGGCGGGATCCAATCTGCGAATAATTTTTGTCTGGATTCCCGCCTTCGCGGGAATGACATTGTTATTCTAGGATGGTGGCCCGCTCAAGCGAGTAGGGTCCGATTGATGTGCGTTTGAGTGTTTGAAGATATGCGCCACATCCGAGTGCTTCACCAATATCGCGCGCGAGTGCGCGAATATAGGTACCGCTAGAGACAGAACAGCGAATGGTAAGAAGCGGCCATTCATAGGAAAGAATATCGATAGAATAGATCGTTATTTTTTTTGGTTTCAAATCTGGCACGATACCTTTTCTTGCAAGCTCATACGCCTTCTTCCCGTTGATTTTTTTTGCACTGAATGCTGATGGCATTTGGTCGAAGGTACCGAGGAACGATTGGAGCGTATTCAGTATGTCTTTCCCGCGAAAGCGGGAATCCAGAATGGATCCTCGATCAGGTCGGGGATGACAACTATCGGATTCAGTGATTTCTCCGGTTGGATCCTCGGTTGTACTCGTCGCACCCAGACGGAGAATCGCCTCGTACGTTTTATCCATGCCCAGAAATTCTGATTGCCGTTTTGTTGTATCTCGTCCAACAAGAATAATAAGGAGTCCTTCGGCAAACGGGTCGAGTGTGCCGGCGTGACCGACCCGCTTGATGCCGGTTTTTCTGCGTACCATTGCAACGATATCGTGCGATGTTGGTCCCGCTGGCTTATTGATAAGAAGGATAGAATTTTGTATACTTGAATCCATATGAAAGTATCATGTATCATTGTTTCCTGGAACGTCCATGAATTATTGAAAAAGTGTATTCAATCAATTCTTGAGAGATCATATTCTTTTCCCGTTGAGGTTATTGTCGTTGACAATGCGTCACAGGATGGGAGTGCTGAAATGGTAGCTCAGAACTTCCCGGCGGTCAAACTTATTTGCAACAGCGAGAATCGTGGATTTGGTGCGGCATGCAACCAGGGAATAGCAGTTGCGTCGGGCGAATATGTTTTTTTTCTTAACCCAGACAGTCAATTAGAGAATGGAGCGCTTGAGACGCTGGTGTCTTATATGGACGCGCATCCAGATGTCGGTATGAGCGCACCGCAGATTCGCAATGGAGACGGGAGTATTCAGCAGTCAGTTCGGAGATTCCCAACCACCTTTTCACAACTTTTTATACTTTTGAAACTGCGCAGATTCGCATCTCGAATCCCTGTGCTCCGTAAGTATTTCGCGCTTGATTTTGACTATACACAAGATGCTCAAGAGATAGATCAGCCAATGGGAGCGGCACTGCTCATACGAACAAGCGTTTTGAAGAAAGTTGGCGTATTTGACGAACGATTTTTTATCTGGTTTGAGGAGGTCGATCTGTGTCGGCGTATCAAAGAGAGCGGACAAAAAATTAACTACCTATCATCAGCGCAAGTCACACATAGTGGCGGAAAAAGTTTTGTTCAGCAGGGTATTCTTGAACGGCAAAAGAATTTTTTTCGGAGTTGTGGGCGTTATTTGAGAAAACATTGCGGAATTGGTGGAATGCTGGTGGGTGCCGGTATGGCACTGTTTGCATGGTGTGTTGAGACGGTACAATTGGCGGTAGATTTTTTTGATCGAGCAATACCAAGCATCGACAAAAAAAATAAAGAAGAAAGGCATGCGCCATTTCAGGACCCATGGGCAAAAAATCTTTTTGCTATTACGCTTTGCTTGATAGTTCTCGTTGAAATATGTTCTTTTTTTGGATATCTTTATGGACCTATAACTGCCCTCGCCTTTGGTGCTGTTGTTGGATTTGTTTTTCTCCTTGGTGTTTGGAGGTTGGAGTATGCTGTTGCGGCACTTTTTGTCGAGCTTATTATTGGTTCGAAGGGGTATCTCCTGTCGATTACTGTTGGCGACACTCTTATTTCCTTTCGTATTGCCCTCTTTGCTGTCGTGCTTGCCGCGTGGATTTTCACGGAGGTCAGGATTTTAGCAAAAGATCACACACTGCAAAAAACATTTTCGGCACTCTGGAGAGAGTCGCGGCTGCTGAGATGGTACGCTCTTGTGGTAGGTATCGCTGGAATTGGAGTACTCAATGGCGTTATTCAGGGTAATAGCAAGGCATTGATATATGCCGACTCGAATGCGTGGCTCTTTTTTATTATCGCTCCGTGCGTCTATCGAGCAGTTGCCGACCATTCAGCCATCCATCGTCTCGGCACCATTTTAACAGCAGGCATGGTGGCACAGATTGGAAAAGTCCTCCTCGTGTTTTATGTTATGGGGCACAAGGGATTCGGCGTGGAAGGACTTACGATATTTTATCGCTGGATACGCTCGACCGGTGTTGGTGAAATCACCCTGCTTTCACACATCTATCGAATTTTTTTTCAAAGCCAACTCTATATCGTTGTTCTCATCTGCATCCTTGTGTGTATCGGTGCGTATCGTGTTCGGCGCGCCAGTGTTTCGAATCCTCAAATATCAGTGGTTGCATTTCTTCGTGCGCAGTGGGTTCACTTATTTTTCCTTGCAGGTGCATGGGCATCGCTTATACTCAGCTTTTCAAGAAGTTTTTGGCTTGGTACCGCTGTGTTCGGATGTATCATATGCACTGCCGTTTTTTGGAAATGGAGGCGGAGCACGCACGCTTTCGTTTTTTGGATATCGGGAAACATTGCGGCCCTTGTATGCGCTCTCCTTCTTCTTTTTGCAGTTTCATCGATACCAGTTCCCTCGAGTCAAGGTGTCTTCGCAATCGATTCGCTTACCGATCGTGTGAAGGATGTCCAGGATGAGGCCGCCGCAGCAAGTCGATGGAATCTCCTCCCTGTCCTCGTTATAGAGATTTCAGGCAAGCCGCTTCTTGGGTATGGATTTGGAAAAACGGTAACGTACGTTTCTCACGATCCACGCGTGTTACTGATTAATCCTACCGGTACCTATACAACCTATGCCTTTGAGTGGGGATACTTAGATATGGTGGTCAAGCTTGGCCTTATTGGGTTGATTGTCTATCTGTGTATGATACGTGAGTTACTGCTTCAAGGAGTTTTCGCCTTAAAAAAGCGCGCTCATGAATTGAATACCGATACACCCGCATTCATTTCCGGACTTGTCTTTGGGATCGGCGCGCTCCTTGTGATTCATGTGTTCACCCCTTATTTGAATCATCCGCTGGGTATCGCGTTACTAATTGCCAGCGGGGTTATTTTTGAACGGCTTAATGGGGAGAATCAACCGCCGCCATGGGCGGGAGAATCAAGAATGAAGGTAGCCATGGATAAATGATGAACCGGACATTGGGTTTTTCCCCTCGGGCTGAAGTTTGGTAATTTCGAGGTACTCATCTGTGCCACAGCGCACTAAGAGATGATCATCATCGGCAAAAAAAATATCTTTCAAGGAGTCCTGTTGGATGGTGCTCTGTACTGGTTGAGTTTCTAATATTTTTATTCGTTTGCTACGCCATTCTGTCCAGGTGCCTGGCCAGGGATTGAGTGCGCGGATCATACGCTCAATTTCCTCGTAGCTTTTTGACCAGTCGATTCTTCCTGATTCTTTTCTGAGGAGTCGCGTGTATGTAGCTTGGTCATGATCTTGTTCCTGTGCGGTTATTTTCCCATCGAACCACTGTGAAAGCGCTTTAGTGAGAAGCGGGATTCCTATCTGTGCTGTCTTGTTTTCGAGCGAAGGGGTTGTCTCAACAGGTGAAACGGGAATTTTTTCTTGAGCAAGGATCGGCCCATGATCCATTTTTTCATCCATCAGCATGATGGTCACGCCGGTTGCTTGATCGCCCTGCAAAATTGTTTCCTGCCATGGCGTTGCTCCACGATGGCGGGGGAGGAGTGATGGATGCACATTAATACACCCTTTTGACGGGATATCCAAGATCGATTGGGGGATGATCTGTCCAAATGCTACGACAACGATAAGGTCGGGGTTGAGTTCTTGAATTTTTTTAGCCCATTCTTCATCGCGAATATCTTCTGGTTGAAAGACGGGAATATCGTATTGTTCAGCAACGCGCTTGACCGGCGTTGGCTCTACAATCTGTGCACGTCCCGCGGGTCTGTCCGGCTGTGTGATGACGGCACTGGGCATAGAGCCAGCACGAATCAACCCCTCGAGGTATCGAGCGGCATATTCGGGCGTTCCCATGAAGATTATGTTGTATTTTGCCATACTTTAAGATATACTAGCATCGCCTCGTATCGTTTACAAGCAGAGGAATTGTAGGAGCGTCTTTATTCTACGATCTGTAAATTAACTAAGTTTTATTTTAGAGACCATGTTATATAATCATTATAGCTTTTAATTAATATGGAGAATGCTATGCAAAAAATAACGCCAAATCTCTGGTTTAATCGCAACGCTAAAGAGGCGGTTGATTTTTACATCTCCGTTTTTAAGGACAGTACCATTCTCAATACACTCAATTATCCAACAGAGGGTTTGGCAGATTTCCAGAAAGAATTCGCTGGCCAGCCGGTTGCTATTGATTTTGAGCTGATGGGATATCGGTTCACCGCTATCAATGCTGGCTCTGAATTTGTTCCCAATCCATCAATCTCGTTTATAGTAACCATCGATCCTGCTCGTGATCGGGATGCAGAAGCTCATATCAAAGAACGATGGGAAAGACTTTCCGAAGGTGGGAAAATTTTGATGCCCTTTCAGGCGTACAACTTTAGTAAATTGTACGGATGGGTAGAGGACAGATATGGTATTTCTTGGCAACTTATTCTGACTGATCCACAAGGAGAGTCAAAGCCAAGTATTATTCCAGTGCTTTTGTTCGTTACTGATGAATGTGAATCAGCAGAAGCAGCAACTGAATTTTATTTCTCATTATTCAAAAATACCAAGCGCGGGAAACTGGTACGTTATCCAAAAGGTATCGGATCAAATAAAGAAGGCTCAGTGATGTTTAGCGATTTTATGCTTGAAGGTCAATGGTTTGTGGCCATGGATGGCAGTACAAAAGATCATGCATTCAAATTTAACGAAGCAGTTTCACTTTCTATTGCCTGCAAAGATCAAACAGAGATCGATTATTATTATGATAAGCTCTCCCATATACCAGAAAGTGAGATCTGCGGGTGGTGTAAAGATAAATATGGTGTCTCGTGGCAAGTTGTACCTGAGAATGCGGCAGCATTACTGCAGAAACCGGGTGCATGGCAGAACATGATGAATATGAAGAAAATCATTATTGCTGATTACGAGAAGAAAGCACTATAGAAATTGAGAGCGTGGGCGAGAGAAATTACAAAACAATACATATGGCTCAAGAGATTGCAGAAGGGGTACTGCACCCTGTGCCCGCAGATATAAAAAATGTTTTAAAAACTGATGCGGATGTCCTCGCGCTATGGAACAAGCGCACGCCTATTCAACGCAACGAATGGATTTGCTGGGTGACGATCGTCAAAAAACCGGAAACGCGAGCGGAGCATATCCAGCGAATGGTGGCAGAATTGAAAAAGGGTAAGAATCAGCCCTGCTGTTGGCCTGGGTGTCCGCATCGGAGACCCTCCGCACAAAAGTATTTTAAAAAATGAAATTCACTCCTAACCCCTCTTTCATTTTCACATGCTCAAAGCAATCGTGAGTGACTTTTCAAGAGTTGTATTGCTTCCTATAAACCCCCAGTATACGGGAGGATTGAATGCGCTGTACCAAAATCTCAAAAGACAAGAACAACTTGATTTCTGGAAATACTTTCAATTGAATCGAGGGCTGCTTGTATGGTATCAAACGATCAGCGATCGGGTTGATCTCTATCTTTTTACCGCCGAATATATTCAAGAGGATTCGGCAGTGCAACATGAGCTTGCCTTCTTCAGGGAAATTTTTAGTGCGGCGCGTCTTAAACTAAAGAAAAGTGAATCGCAGGCGTATAGAACAATCGCAGGGATGATCGGCTACCAACCAGAACATATTTTATATATTGACGACAGGCAGGAGAATTGCGACGTTGCTCAAAAAACAGGAATGGCAGTTCTGCGCTATGAATCAAACGAGCAAATCATGCGAGACATCGGCACGGCGTTGAAATAAGTAGACATTTCATGGCGACGGCAATAGATTAAAGCTTCGGGGCGTGGTAGATTTTTTTGGTGCGGTCGACAAAGAGCAGGCCATCAAGATGGTCGATTTCGTGTTGAAGGCAATACCCAAAGAGACCACTTCCCTTAATGGTTTGCGCCTTTCCTTTCCGATCCTGATAGGAGACCGTCACTGATTTCCAGCGTTTTACAATGCCGAAGTACTCCGGAACAGACAGACACCCCTCCTCGCTCTCCTCTTTGAAAAGAGAGTGGCGTGTTATACACGGGTTGATGAGTACGAGAGCATCTTGTGTTTCTCGAGAAGCTGCGAATTGGTGAGGATTGGGACAGAGTACTGCGATACGCACGCCTTCGTTGACTTGCGTTGCGGCCAATCCGATCCCATCTTTTTCATACATCAGGGGTATCATCTCATCGATAAGTTTTTGAATACGGGAATTCGAAATATCCTGCACCTCCGTGGCGCGCTTGCGTAGTACGGTACCGACGTCCTTAATTGTAACAATTGAAAGTGCCATAGTTGAATGTTAAAAGAAAAGAGGTTCAGCGTCAACAATCCAATCGTTGGGCAGATGGCTCAGATATTCTCGCAGTGTTGGTGGGATATCGTCCTGACCATTTTCTTTTGCAATGCGAATGACAACTTCATAGATGGACGATTGTTTTCCTGCCTGCATCGGTCGATGGAGAAACAGTGAACAGCGTGGGTCTTTTGCCGGTGATGTAAGATAGCCAATAACTTCATTAATACTTTTGCGCTTTTCTTGTGTCGTTACTCGTGGATTGGGTCGATAGAGGAGATGAATACTTTTTGTGTGCGGTGGCCAGCCATTTTTTTTGCGCTGTATTAGTTCTGAATCAACAAATGCGTCGTAGTCATTATCGACGCACGTTTTAATAAAATGGTTTGACGGATCAAATGCCTGGATGAGCAGCCGCGCCCCAAATGATCGAGCGAAATAGGTTAATTGAGCAACTGTTTGCCATTGATGTTCTTGTGTGCGAAAATCGTTCACTGATAGTATTGGGTCGGCATGAATAATGCCGACAAGACCGATGTCGGAGAAAATTTCAGAGCATGCAGAAAGAGCGTATGACGTGCCGATTACTATTGAGTCGGCAATGGCTTGCCTGTCGCGTCCCTCCGGAGTGTGTAATGCTCTAACGAATGCTGAATCGGATTCTTTTGCTGATAGTTCGTGAATGGGGGTGTTTGGAAAAAGACGTTTGAAATTCTCGGCAATTTTTTCGATGCCAAGACCTTTGAATGCCAACCGAACACTCGAACAGTACGGGCAACGTTGTTTGAGCGGCTCTGATGTTTTACAGGTGTCGCATACTAATCTAACGGGATGTGAGAATGGTTTTAGTGGCGTTGCACAGATCAGACATGAGAAGATGTATCCGCAATCATTACACATTGCCATCGATCCGGACCCTGTTCGATTGCAAAAGAGAAAGACCCCCCGTTTTGTGAGGAGACATTGTTTTATCGCCGCGATCAGTGGCTCGGTCACAAAAATGTCAGCAGGATGGTTCCGGAGCTCGTCGTGAAGATTCACGAGCATAATGGAAGTGGGTTGTTCACCTGTACCGGTAATCCGCTTAACCAGCATGCATTCTTCGATACGCGGTGCCGGGGAGCAGAGGAGTACACGCACAGAGGCACACCTCCCCATCTGCACGACACTGCGCCGAGAATCAAATCGTGGATTCATATCGTATTGAATATGATCGACCTCCTCTGCTTTGTCGACAATGATTGTCTCCAGTGATCGCAGTGGCGTGCAGAGCGCAGTTCGTGTTCCAATAATACAGGCCGGCTCATCTGAGAATAGAGCGAGCCATCTATCAAAAATGACGCCTTCGCTTAATTGACTGTGAAGGAGGATTGTGCGAACAGGTTCCCCGGCTCGTGCGATATGGGAGTAAAAAAGTTCTGCCTCATGGATAGCAGGAAACACAATCAGTATTCGCTGCTTTTTTGATAATGCTTCCTTGATGAGGGAAAGGTATAGACTCCATTTTTCCTGAAGCGTGTTGGGGGAATAGAGTGTCACTGGCGTGCTAAGAGGGAGAGAGAGCAGGGGGAGCGGTGATAGGGGGAGAGCCCCATATTCATGGTGAGCGGGCGGACTATCAGTCCTGTCTCGTCTCTTTTTTCCCGCCAGGAATATTTTTGGAAATGCAGGGAGGAGCGTTTTGAGCGCTGTTGACCGCGATACATAATAGGTGGTCGCGAACCAATGAAAAAAAGCGAGCTGCTGTTCGGCGTTCGTATAGGCAAGAGGAAGGAGACGAGTAATACTTTTCAGTTTTGCCGTATCGCCTTCTTCAATAGAAGCGACAAGCCCCGCAACACTATGAGTGCGAAAAGGAATAGTTACAAAACATCCAATACGAATCTCCTCCGTAAGTTCATCGGGAACAGAGTAGTCGAAAAAATCCATGCTTCGAGGAAGTCGAACAAGGGGAATGATATGAGCAATGAGCATGGGGTGGGATGGGTTCGAATCTGCCACGGATTTTTTAATCAGGTACTACAGAGTGCTGTGTGCAGATTATAAAAATTCACCTAATTGGTCTAATTGTCTAATTCACCTAATAAAATGGCCAATGTCTCAATATCGAATGACTAAACTACTAAGGGGAGTGAGAGTGATTTTTGTGAATTAGGGATTTTTATTTTATTAGAAATTAGGTGAATTAGGTGAATTAGAAATTTTCAAAGCATTGCATTTGTGAATGTTTTTTGAAAAGTGGTTCACGGTGAAGTGAGAAGGATTTATTATGACATAAACTCAGTCACCGTATACCCAACACCAAACGGGGCCTCATAGGACAATACATTCGGTTGCCATTCCATACCTTCTATGATTCCACGCAGAACAAGTGAGACGGGGAGTGCGCACGCTCCGAGCTTTTCTGAATCAGCATAGTTAAACGCACGTAATGTTTCAGAGCGTTTTTTTTGCACTGCATCGAGAAACATATAGTCGAAGGGAAGACAGGTTTTTGCATAGTGCTCATGCGTTGCGTTCTTCTCACTGCAATGCGCAAGATCTCCGCCTGCAATGCACGCAATACGTTTCGCTGATCGTTGCAGTGTTGCATGAATTACGGTGCCTGCTCTAAATAACGAGTGTGCGTCTGTTTCTGCCGGACTGATGACAAGTACATTCATCCCTCCTGGTTTGACGAGCAGATGGAGAGGAACGCCCGCAGTATAATTGAGACAGGGTTCACTTTTGAACGTTGTTTTTATCTGCGCGTGAGCCAGATCATTTTTTATTTCCGTTCCCAATACCGCATCGCATGGCGATGTCCATGTTGTGAGGAGATCACCAAATTCGGTAAATTCGGCGGAATAGTTTTGTGATACGGTGATGCGAAAAAGTGAACTGTGCTTACGATGTTCATCGGCTGTGGTGAGAAGCACGAGTGTCTCAATGTTTTTTTCTTCGAGCGTCATCTTTACCTTCTCGAGCGCTGCTGTTGTTTTTGCCAGCGATGCATGAGCATCCTTTCCGATTCTGGGGAGAAGGAGCGGCGAATGGGGAACAAGCGCTGAATAGATGATAGGCATATTATTTGAGGGATGCGCTCGTCAGTATCGATGGAAACTCTTCGTCGATGACCCTTCCGACCGTTATCGGTTCTCCTTCCTCGTGACGTGAAAGAATGTCACCATTGCTTACAACAATCCGCGACCATTGAAATCCCAGTGTTTCAAATGCTTCTTCGGTTGTGATTGGTCGGCGTTTGCCATTTGAAATAATATAGACAGTCGGAAAGAGCGGGGTTTTTACGAGTGTGCCATCCGCAAACAGTTCAGGATCTGAGGAGGGGTAATTCTCAAGTTCCTTACTGCTCACGGGACGGATTTTAAGGTGGGGAAAGTTTGCTTGAAGAACGATTCGTTCTAAGAGCGGGTGTTTTTTTCCTGAGGAAACATAAAAGATGCCGCCGGTCTTTTTATCTTGCAGGAGCTCACCGATCGGTGACTGTTCGTTCGATGCCAAAAGTCCGACAGTTGGAATATCCGCAATATCAGCCGGGGCTACCGGTATAATTTCATCGGGATTAAATCCAATACTCTTGAAAACTTTTTTTGATGGAATAGCGTATTTTGTATCATCAACAATCAAATAGATGCCACCTCCCGGCACTTGCAGAAGTGAATATTGGGGGAAGCGAATTGAGGGGCCCTCGCTATACATATCGAGATCTCCCGATCGTACGTCGATGCTATCTTTTTCACCATAGCGAGAGAGAAAGACGCCGTAGGAGGAGAATTTTCTTTTTTTACCATCTTGAATAAGCCATATGTCGGAAGAGCCATCCTTTTTCAAGACCATGCCGTCTGGGTAAATCTTACCAAAGTAGCGCTGCCAGAGCTTCCAGAAAGAGAAATTACCCCTGAAATGAGGAGTATAGTTGTAGAGTGCTGCAGTCGCGTTGTTGCGCGGAATCATGCGAACACCATCGATGATACTCTCGATACCTTTTCGATAGTTAAAATCCTGCGCATTGGTTATATAGTACTTGCTTCGCCACGCTGCTTTTTCCACTTGTGCTCCAAATCCTTTATAAGCGAGGACGGCCGGACTATCGGGGGAACACGAGTCGCAGCGCGCAAATCCTGTTGCCCAGTCGTAGTTGTACTGTGAGGGGTTTTGATTTTCGATTAAGGATTGCTCTTTCTGAAGAAGGACAAGGAGCACTTTTGGATTGATGCCGTTATTCGTAGCTGCCGTCCAGATAATATCAGATGCGACGCGCTTCTGTCCGCTTGAGTCAAACGCACTATAGCGGGCTAGTGTTGAGTTCTTTCGCTCAAGAAATGACTGGACTTCCTCGCGCGTCATATCCTGCGGCCTGAAGAAATCTTCGTCAGAGATAATTTGTTCGGGATTAAAAGAAAGACCCGCAGCGAACGAGGGTATGCAGAAAAACGTGAATATAAAAAAAAGGATACGATATGTATGGGTCACAATTCAAATGGTTACATTGTTAAATTGTTACATTGCTAGAAGTTCGCCCTTGAAGCCGTGAAGACGGGGTGGCAATGTAGCAATGTAGCAGTGTTGCAATTTATGCGGCAGCTGCAGCCGTTGCGAGTTCTTTTGTATTGACGATCGTAATCTCACCGCGGCGAACATCGATCTGGACGGTATCACCTTCCTTGACGGTACCATCCACAACATTCATGGCAAGCTGATTCAGGATGTGGTTTTGTATCGCGCGTTTGAGTGGTCGTGCGCCGTAGAGCGGGTCGTATCCTCGCGTCGTCAGAAACGAAACAAGAGCATCGGTAAATGTTAGTGTAATATCTTGTTTTGCTAATCGTTGTCGTACCGCCTCGAGCTGAATAGAAACAATCACCTTAATCTGCTTCTCAGTGAGAGGATGAAACACAATAATTTCAGTAATGCGATTAAGAAATTCCGGTTTGAAGTGTTTCTGAAGTAAGTCCATTATTTTCGCGCGCATATCACTTTCATCGATAACGCTTGTTTGTCGGTCGCTATCGGTAAATCCGATTTGGGCTTGACGGAGCAAATCACCGCCGAGGTTTGACGTCATTATGATAATGGTATTTTTGAAGTTTATTTTTCGCCCCTTCGCGTCCGTTACATGACCATCGTCGAGGATTTGTAACAAGATATTGAATATTTCAGGATGCGCTTTTTCAATTTCATCGAAGAGTACGACACTATAGGGTTTGCGTCGAATTTTTTCGGTGAGTTGACCGCCTTCGTCGTAGCCCACATAACCCGGAGGGGAGCCGATAAGGCGCGAGACAGAATGTTTTTCACCAAACTCACTCATGTCGATACGAATAAGCGCGTTATCATCGTTAAACATAAATTCCGCCAGGGACTTTGCAAGCTCTGTTTTTCCAACACCGGTTGGACCGATGAAAAGGAACGAGCCGATCGGCTGTTGTTCCTCTGATAGTCCTGCGCGCGACCGACGGAGCGCGTTGGCAATGGCCCCAATGGCTTCTTCCTGGCCAATGACACGCTTTGCCAAAATACCTTCGGCGCTTTTCAGCTTCTCGCCCTCGCTCTGTAAAATTTTCATCGCAGGAATACCCGTCCATCGCGCGACAACGGCCGCGATATCCTCCTCGGTAACCTCTTCTTTCAAGAAGCGATGTTTTTTTTGCAACGTAGTAAGACGGCTTGTTGTTTTTTTGAGATCTTTTTCCAGTTGGGGGATCGTGCCATGGCGAATCTCAGCAACTTTTTGAATATCTATATGGCGCTCGGCAATGTCAGCTTCTTGCTTCAGTTTTTCTATTCTTGCGCGAAATTCACGAATTTCAGTAATAAGTTCTTTTTCATTTTTCCAATCGATTTCCAGTTTCTGGGCCGCCTCTTTATTTTCTGCCAGCTCCTTTTCGATTTCCTTGAGCCGTGTTTTTGAGTGCTTGTCTGACTCCTTGGAAAGCGCTTGCTTTTCAATCTCTAAGGTAAGAATGATGCGCTTGAGTCGGTCGAGCTCGACGGGCTGACTGTCGATTTGCAGGCGGATTGCCGAGGTTGCCTCATCGATGCAATCGATTGCTTTATCAGGAAGAAAACGGTCAGAGATATATCGATGAGAAAGATGAGCAGCAGAAACAATTGCAGCGTCGGTAATACGGACTCCATGATGAATTTCATATTTTTCTTTGATACCCCGCAAGATGGCTACCGTATCGTCGACCGTTGGTTCACAGACAAAGACGGGTTGGAATCGGCGCTCGAACGCCGCATCCTTCTCAATATATTTTTGATACTCTTTAAGCGTTGTTGCGCCGATGGTACGGAGATCTCCGCGGGCAAGAGCGGGTTTGAGCATGTTCGATGCGTCGATCGCACCCTCCGCGCCGCCGGCACCAACGATGGTATGCATTTCGTCGACAAAGAGAATAATGCGACCGTGTTCTTGCGAAATCTCTTTGATAACCGCTTTGAGTCGATCCTCAAAGTCGCCACGGAATTTTGTACCCGCGACAAGCGAACCAAGATCGAGTGAAAGAATTTCTTTGTCCTTCAACGACTCGGGAACATCCCCTGAAATAATGCGCTGTGCGAGTCCCTCAACGATCGCGGTCTTTCCAACACCCGCCTCACCGATAAGGACGGGATTGTTTTTTGTTCTCCGCGAAAGGACCTGAATTACACGACGAATTTCCTCATCTCTGCCGATGACCGGATCAAGTTTTTCATGCCTTGCACGATCGGTAATATTTACCGCATATTTTGAAAGTGCCTGGTACTTACTCTCCGGATCCGGATCGGTGACCTTGTGGGAGCCGCGAACCGTTTTTAATATCTTCAGGACGCTTTCGTAGTCGACATGGTAGATGCTCAATATTTTTTCTGCTGGTGATGGTGTTTGGATAAGCGAGAGAAAAAGATGTTCGGTGCTGATATACTCATCACCGATTTTTTTTGCCTCCTTGTCTGCCTGGTTGAGCACCTGGGCTATTTCTTTTGAAATGTAGATTTGAGCAGTTGAGCCGCCTCCTTGAACGTAGGGGATAAAGCGAAGCTCTTCTTCCAGTTCCTGTTCGAGCGTGGGCCCTGGTATCTCGAGTTTCTGCAGGAGGCCAGATACTACTCCCTCCTTCTGGCGAATGAGCGCGAGTAGAAGATGGAGCGAGGTAATCTCCTGATGATTACGCTCAGCAGTAAGCTGATGCGCTTGTTGGAGCGCTTCTTGCGCCCGTGTTGTAAAGTTATTTTGTGGACCCATAGATTTAGCAGTCAGATATTATGAGTGCTAATTAGCATAATTGAACGCCACCCCCCTGTCAAGGGATGTGACTATAGTAAGTATAGCACAATATTAACGTTTTGGGGAGAGGATGAAATAGTTTGATTGTCGGGCGTCCTTTTGATACACTGGGTACGAGCTTTTCAGACACTTCACCTTTATTATGGATCCCGTTAGAAGTTTTACACTACCCACACATTATATGGATAAAAAACGCCCGGTACTATTAAATCGTAAGGTCGTATTAGACTTCTAACGGGATGAATATGATGATTTTAGGAGTTAATGTTGATAGAATCGGGCTGGCGGAACTCAAAGGGCGGTGTCGTTCATGGCTCCAGTGCGATGATCGTACCTTAGCTTCGGTTCGTGTTGTCACGGTAAATCCCGAATTTGTCATGGAGGCACAGAAGAACGGTGAATTTCGCTCGATTCTTAATAGCGCCGATTGCGCGATAGCTGATGGTATCGGGCTCTTCTTTGCTTCGCTGGTTTTGTATGGCTGGCAGCATCGTCTGTTTCGAGTGACAGGTGTTGAGTTGGCATGGCTTTTGGCTGATCTTTGCAGTATACTCGGAAAGCGACTCTATTTACTTGGTGGCGGTCCCGGTGTTGCAGAAAAAACAGCCGAGGTATTGCGCGCAAAGTATCCAACATTGCAAATAGTGGGAGCCGAGGAGGGTATTCCTCGGATCGTAACACAGGCAAGTAAATTATTCTGTGAAGATCTGTGTGGGCGCATGAGGGATGCCTCACCCGACGTGTTGCTTGTTGCGTTTGGCGCGCCAAAGCAAGATGTATGGATTGCCGAATATGCGTCTCTGGTGCCAATGGTCAAAATCGCCGTTGGCGTCGGTGGTACCTTTGACTACATCGCCGGTATCGTTCCGTACGCGCCGCAATGGATTCGCGATATCGGGTTTGAGTGGACGTATCGTCTTATGACACAGCCTCATCGTTGGCGTCGCATTGTCACCGCAGTTATCGTATTTCCTTTAGCTGTGCTTCGCGAAAGATTTTTTGAGAAAAAGAATGTATGAAAAACCCTCTACCCTCTACCCTCTACCCTCTACCCTGTGTTCTTTTCATTCATGCCGCGAAAAGAGAAGAAACTTTTTTACTTCTTGTAAAAGAAGGGAAGATTGCAGCGCGTGTTCGGCCAAAATTTGCCCAAGGGAAAACAGCCGATCTTTTGAAGCACACGCATGCATTGTTGAAAAAAAAGAACATATTGCCAAAACAGTTGCAAGGCATCGTTGTTCTTTCAGGTCCGGGTCAGTTTTCTTTTTTGCGTTCGAGTATTATCATCGCCAATACTTTTGCGTGGGTATTGAACATTCCGATTGTTGATATATATGGAGAGGACTTCTCGTCAGAGGAGGAGTTTATAGCGTTGGGCTGTAAAAAACTCTTGAAAGCAAAGAAAATAGGTATGCCGATCGTTCCGCGCTACGGCAAAGAGCCCAATATTACGGTTGCTAAGAAAAAAATATGAAGGAAATAATGAGTGCACATTCAACCGAGGAAGAGTTTCCAAAAAAGGAGCAAACTCTTTTTGAAAAAATTGATGGTGTGCTCCGCGATAAAGATACAGCGTTTGCCAGATTGTTGGAGGCGGTATCGCCAGAAAAAGGAGAGGAGTATCTCAATAGCAAACTCAAGAGATTTCTCGATCTTTCTATTGCAGTTTCTGCCGCGATTATTTCCACACCAGTGATTGCTGTTCTCGGTATTGCAAAAAAGCTTGAGGACGGCGGGACGGCGTTTTTTATCCAAGAGCGCTATCAAAAAATTCCAAATCAAGTTGTGTTAGGGCAACTCTCTGCAATTGGCGTGCGACCACTTCCGTCCGATATAGTTAAAAGATTAAGCAGTTCGTCCGAGGAGAAAGAACCTTCAAAGTTATTTAACGAATGGGGGTTGGCTTATGGTGCAGGGAGAAAGGGTTTAACTGGTTTGCAACAAGTGAGAGGAATAGGGAAGCGAATCCCAGGAGAGCGTTTTCACTACGATATTTTTTACACTAAGAATGCAATTCTCGGTCTCGATCTCTATCTTTTGTGGGCAACACTGGGAAGAATCCTCGGCACCTATCCACGCCGAAAGAGCAGAGCAAAGGAGGTAAAAGAATAAGTATGGATATGAAACATTCAACAGGAAATTTTGACGATGTGCCAAGGGCTGACGATGAGCTTGAACGATTGGCAGTGAACCGCGTGGAGCGGGAAGACACTCCGCGTATGCCAGAGACACCGGAGGAGATGATCGAGGCAACACTCGACCCCGTGACGGGGTGTGTGGATCAGATCCTTGCTCCGCTTTCTCGTCTTGGTCTTGCAGTTGGGGGCCTGCGGGATATCCTTTTACAGATTAATGCTCGCCTCCTTGCATATCTGAAAAGTGAGAAAATAGTAAAAAAGAAAAAGACACTTGTTCCCAGTGCCTACGCCTGTCATGTATTGAGCGCGTCGTCCGGATTGGCACCAGCTGACGAAGTTCTCGCCATCGACGATGCCACCGCATATATCGTTGCCGAGCTGAATCCTCTCCTGCACGCGGCATGGAAGGAGTATATGGCAATAGCCGCAGGAATAACAAACGACCAGAGAACACGGCACGATATTCCTAAAACAATCGAAGAATTTTTTGAGTCGTTTAATATTGGGCGAATAGGTGACCAGAAAGTAATTTCTTTTTTTGGTGTTCTGAAAGACATCGCAAGTGAGGATACAGACATTGCGCTCCTCGATTCAAAGACAGCAGAGCTACCCAAAGAAATTGTACTCACCGATCCGTTTGGTACTGAACAAAAAAAGTATTGGCTTTCACGGCAGAGGGCATATGCCGCTCTTTTTCATAAAGATATTTCTCTCCAAGAGCTTATACATTCAAAGAACACCGCTGTTCTTTACGATTTTTCCCAGATAGCAGATCAAACACAGGATGAAGATTTAAAAGAAGCAGTGCAGAACATTCGTTCGTGGCTCGAAGGCGAGGGAGAGCAGGTGAAGGGAATGGCCGACGATGAATTCGAGCAGTATATCGCGGGTTTACACTTTGCGTATGGCGACCCTGAGACGTTGATTGAACTCTTGAATAGTTTAGAAATAGTAAAACAAAAAGAGCCGGAATTGTATGTGCGTGCATTGGGAAGATCGCTGAGGCCGTGGTCGCAAGCAGATGCAAAAAGTGATTTGTTTGGTAATCTTTTGCAAGCCGCGATGTACCGTTCAATGCACCTCTCAACAGGAAAAGGAACCGAAGAATATGAAGCATTACAGAGTTTTTTGACCGGATTGACACGGATGGAAAGCCGCCAAGACACTATCGCGCCATTGAGTGACGAGGAGTTTGAAAGTATGGAAAAGATGTTTACCGATTATGTCGAACAACAGAAAATCGAGCGCGAGGAAGGTGAGGGATCGATCGTGTCCCTTCTTGTTCCCGGCCTACTTTTTGGCGAAAAGAAGCGTGCGTATCAGATGGGCAAAATGTTGGAGCGGGTATCGGCCGAGAATCGTGAGGGATTGTTGAATGAATTACGTACTGCGACGCCAAATGAGTTTGTGCGATTGATGAACAGTAAGCGATTACTGCCAAAGCCATTGGAGTGGTATGAGAATTCTGCTGCGGGTTTTGAAATTCCAGCCGATGCTCTGCATGTCATTGAAGAGAGAGGGGTTCATATTCGTAATGGAGAAGAGCGAGAAATAGCTATTGCTACACTGCGTAGTGCCGACACTTTTTCCGCAGTGAGAACGGGAGTTCTCAATGTGGGTCGATTAGTTATTTCCATGGTTACCCCGTCAACTAAAGAAGCGGTACAATATCAAGCTCGACGGGTTGGGAGAAAGAAAAATCTGTTTGAGGTTGAAGGAGAGAATATTCGATTTGCTCTCTGGAAAACAACGCCATCGGAGAAACTTCTCCGCGGCGATGAGTTTTTCGATTATCTAAAAAAATCAGCAGATACCTTAACAGAACTTCAAGGAAAAATAGAAAAGGGTATTAAGGCATACGAAGCAAGGGGATTTGATATTGATAGAAGCACACCAATTCAAGATTTGGGAAGGCAAACTATAGGAGAACCAGTCAAAGATGCGGATATTCCGTCGGAAGATCGGGTGCGACTAGATCCTGGCGACTATGGGGATGAGGGCGGGTTTGATTCCACTGATTTTGAAGATTTGAAGGAATTGGATAAGGATCGCAACAGTGCTTTGGACAGTATGTTGCAAATACTAAATTCGCATCCTGACATTACTGCGGACCAGTGGCAGAGATGGTTCAAATATTTTGAGGCAGTGGGTCCGGGGGATCACCAGATGTTTAGTAAAAGCGTCAGAAATGTGTCCACACCGCTTTTTCAAAGCATTGGATCAGCAGAGCAAATTTTAGAATCACCGTCACAGTTTTGGCGCATTGCTGAATTTATTTTCCCTCTAGATGATAAAAAAATTATGGGTGCAATGAATACGTCATCAAAAGATGTATATGACTTTATCATCCGCAACAGGAGCACGTTGGAGTCAAGGAGAGGGGGGAGTAGTTCTTCTTTTTCTGAGGATGAGTTAATAAAACGAGGATTATCTACAAATGATGAGCTGGATGTGGATCAAAAAGCGATTCTAGAAAATTTAAAACTCTTTTCAAAACTATTTTCTCCAGCGCGTTGCGCCGACATGCTTGATGATTATTTTATGAGGAGCGGCAATGCACCGGGAGTTGATTTCTTTTGTGGCATACTTTCGCAAGAAGACCGTAAAGCATTTCTTGTACGGTTGTGCCAGAATGCGCTTGGAGTGATTCGAAGTGCTTTACGAGAAAGGGCATCGCAAAAAATCATCGACGAAGGAAAAATCAAACTTTATCATAATCGTGGTAATGTAAACTTTATATATATTCTTCTTCGTCAGTGTTCTCGCACAATTCCAGAAAACGAAGAGTATCTCGATCTAAAAAATGAAGTTTTCAAGAATGGGTATACAGGTGATTCCGAGTACAGACCCGATTTTAAGAATAATGCCCGACGGATTCGTTTTGATGAAGAAAAAAAGAGCTGGATTCTTGAGGAGGCAGAGCAGTTTTTTGACCCAAAAGGACCCAGCTGGCAAGAGGTCGATCGGGGATAAACTCGGTTTCCAGTATTCTATTTCGGATGTGGCGTCATGCTGATGAGGATATACATGTCGTTTTGAATCACAAAATAAAACCTCCAATCATCGTTTATTCGTGCTTGCCATACATTGCGAGATTCATCATATTTTTTTGCATGAAGTGAAGGATGTCGGAGATCGTTCATAAGAAAAAGGATCTGTTTATCGCATGCTCTTTGTACAGATCTCGGCGCGGTTCCGTAGCTTTTTAGAAAGCGGTCAGTGCGTCGAATTAACATCGCTGTTTTGGATTTTTCTTCTTCGTTTCTCTGCGGAGGGCTTTAATCAGATCTTGAGCAGAATGATACGACGAAGAAATGCGTCCCTGTCGTATATCTTCGAGTCCCTCGGCTATTTCTCGATCAATAAGTGTTTGAGGTGTAAGGGTGATTGTGTTTCCATGGACATTTGCCTTGAGAATATCACCAATAGAAATAGCAATTTTTTCGCGAACCTCAGATGGGATCACCACCTGATATTTATTTTTTACGGTAACAACGGCCATAGAGAGAGAGCGTTAGAAAGTTAAACAGTTGATCTATTAGAATAGTACGCTTGTTCGAAAGGCATGTCAAGAGTATACTAAAATTGTTATTACTATGAAAAATATGGATAAGAAAATTAAAAAAATTCCACCTGATCAGGAGTGGTTCTGGACCAAAGAATGGCAGGAAATGGAAAGAGAGGCAGATGAAGATATTGCCGCAGGCCGTGTTTCTGGACCGTTTACGTCTGCGGAAGAGTTTATGAAAAGTCTCAGGGGATAGCTATGGACTTATTTGATTCACAACTGAAATCAAAATCTCATTCACCGTTGGCTGACAGGATGCGTCCCACAACACTCGATGAGATTGTGGGACAGGATCATATCTTGGGACAAGGAAAAGTGTTGCGGACGTTGATTGAAAAAGATCAGCTTCGCTCGATTATTTTTTGGGGGCCGCCAGGGACGGGGAAGACAACGTTGGCGTCGGTGATCGCGCGCACGACCGGCGCGGATTTTGTCGCGCTCTCTGCGGTGAACACCGGCGTGAAAGAGGCGCGAGCGGTGATAGAAAAAGCAAAGGACTCACTGAAATTTCATCACAAGCGCACTATTCTTTTTATCGATGAGATTCATCGCTTTAGCAAATCACAACAAGATTCTTTTTTACCAGCGGTGGAGGATGGAACAATTATTTTGATTGGCGCGACCACAGAGAATCCATCCTTTGAAGTGAACTCTGCCCTGCTTTCACGTTCGCGGGTGTTTGTACTCAATGGACTCAATAATGATTCACTTGGAAATATTATAGAGAGAGCGTTGAAGGATAGTGAACACGGATTGGGTTCAGTAAAATATTCACTTGATACGCTCGCGAGGAAGGCGCTGATAGATGCATCGAATGGCGACGCGCGTACGCTTTTGAATATGCTTGAATATGTGGGGTTGCTTTGTCATTCCGGACTCGATCCGGGATCCAGTAGTGCTACTGACAGCGATGGGATCCCCGCCTCCGCGGGGATGACAAAAAAAACGATAACACTCGACATAGTGCAGGAGGCGATACAGCAAAGCATGTTACGGTATGATAAAAATGGTGAGGAGCATTACAATATTATTTCTGCATTCATAAAAAGTATGCGCAATTCGGATGCGAGTGCTGCGCTGTATTGGATGGCACGGATGATCACAGCGGGGGAGGACCCACTCTTTATCGCACGGCGCATGGTGGTATTCGCTTCCGAAGACGTGGGGCTTGCGGACCCCAAGGCAATCATGGTAGCGACCTCTGTATTCCAGGCGGTGCACGCTATCGGTATGCCAGAGGCGCGTATTCCACTCGCGCACGCCGCCGTTTATTTATCACAAGCACCAAGAAACAATAAGGCGTACCTTGGTATTGAAGCGGCATTGAAAGATGCGAAAGAATTTGGTAATCTTCCCGTACCGCTTCATTTGAGAAACGCCCCAACAAAATTAATGAAAGATTTGGAATATGGTAAAGGATATCAGTACGCACATGACATTGAGGGTAAGGTAGCCGATATGCAGTGTATGCCCGATGAGCTTAAAGACAGTAAGTATTTGTAGTATATGAAGTACTATATTTTTTTGGTGATTTTTTGTCTATTTACACCGAATCTTTTATTTGCAGATGAGCAAATTACTCCGCCGCCGGTTGCTACTCCCGAAGTTGCCTTTACCGCGACGAAGACATCGGTCGTCATTGGTGAGCCGGTCATGTTGACGTGGAAGGCGACAAACGCAACGCGGTGCGAATCGGGAGGAGAGTGGGGATATGGTATTGCAAAGCCGATAGCAGGATCAGAAACCGTCGTACCAAAAAGGGTATGGATTCTATCTGATGGAGTATCGAAGGAACAAACGCTCTACCACTACTATCTCTATTGTTTTAATGGAGATGTCAGAGCAATCAAATCTATCACACTCACCGCAGATCCTTCGCGCGACTTTTTAACACTGAGTGCGTCTCAAAAATCAGTAAAAGCCGGCGAGCTGGTTACTCTTACCTGGTCGGTGAATAATGCCGATCGATGTGTAGCGTCAAAAGGATGGGTGGGAGAAAAGTCGATCAGCGGAGGCACTGAACTGGTCACACCAGAAAAGACAACAACGTACGCGCTTCAATGTTTTTCTGCTGGTTCATCTGTTTCGAAAGAAATTGTAGTATCGGCAAGCGCGCGTCGTGCGCCAGTCATTACCTCTTTTTCCGCATCAAAATCTACGGTCGCACCATCAGAATCAGTCAAGCTTTCGTGGAAAGCAGACGCACTGCAGTGTCTTGCTCGGGACTCATGGACGGGCGTGAAGGATGCTGTTGGCACAGAGAGTGTTATGCCGACCAGTCCGTCAACGAACTATACGATCGAGTGTACACGGGACGGCTTGCTTACGAGCCGTAGTATACAAGTATCGGTTGTCGATGGTCCCGCGAATATGAGCGTATCATTGAATAAAACAATCGCGCGTGACGGTGAGCCGCTTCTTCTTTCGTGGAGTGCCGACTCGGTTGATTCTTGTGAAAGGTGGGACAATGGGTGGTCAACGAAGAACCTTACAGGGCGGGGGAGCGTCGTGGTATACCCCTCCTATTCTCCCGGTAACCCACAAGTTTTGTATACTGTTCGTTGTACTCGTTTGGGGGTGACCGCGGGTCGTACGGTGACTGTTACCGTGCAAGCAGATCCATTTCTTACGGTGACGGCAGACCCACTGACTGTTGAATACGGGAAAGAATCAAAATTTTCATGGAGTGCACCGCTTGCCACACGATGCGTCGCAAGCGGTGCATGGTCTGGGGAAAAGCAGTCGGTCGGCGAGGATCGCGTTACACTTAAATCTTCAGGAAGCTACACGCTCGAATGTTTTGTCGGTGGCTTATCAGCCAAAAAATCTGTTTTTGTTGGCATGCTGAATCCTCCTTCTCAGCCAACACAAATTTCATTTCAGCAACCACCACAGTCGCCCTGGCCTCCATTGATGTGGGGGCCAAATCAACAACCATTTGGTCAAGGTTTCCAGCAAGGTCAGCCATCTCTTCCTTTGTGTCGTCGTACTGGGTGTAGTGGTGAGATTTGTTCCGACCACGACATGACAAGCGTTTGTTCTTACTTGCCTGAGTACGCGTGTTATCAGGTGTCGCGTTGCGAGCTGCTTCTATCTGGTACGTGTGGGTGGGCGCAAACGGCCGATTATAATCGATGTGTTTCTGAAGTAAAAGCAGTGCCACCGTCAGCGACACCGCAGGTCGTCGGCAC